>VFQN01000041.1_pt1 | contig 286565 bp, 261 predicted proteins | sample 3512371 | NCBI WGS metagenome assembly VFQN01 (sample SAMN10412370, study PRJNA504923) | tailings metagenome | isolation source: Replicate 2 from Balatoc abandoned mine | place: Philippines: Itogon, Benguet | collected 2017-08-28 | reverse complement strand
CCGAGTTTCTTGCCCTGGGTCCCGGCTCTCCGCTGCGCTCCGGCCGGGATGACACGAGCGTGCAGCGCCTAGGTCCAGTCCTTCGCCGATTGCACTCCGCCCGCGCCGCGCATTCCTCCCTCTCCCCGTTCTTACGGGGAGAGGGTCGGGGTGAGGGGCGGCCACAGCAACGGCACCCATCAACAGCACCCGCACCCGCGCAGCGCCGTGCCATGGATGCCCGCCTCCGCGGGCATGACGCCAGCTTGGACGGTCGGCGTTCCCCTCAAACGTCATCCCCGCGTCGTGCCGGAGGCGCGCCAAAGTCAAGGCGGGGATCCAGGCCACCAGGCAACCAGGGTGCGCTGTCCAGCCTGGCACAGGCGTGCCGCATCTTCCCCCTCTCCCCGTTCTTTTGGGGAGACGGGACAATGCAGTGCTGGTTGCAGTCGTCCCGAACTCCAGACGGACATGCACCGCCGGATCCCCGGTAGCCTTCGCCGCTCGGCGTCGGGGACGACATCGCGCAACCGGAATTCTGCTCAGCGGCATCCCAAGAGAAAGAATTGTGACGCCAGATCAAAAGCGGAAAATACACGCTGCAATAATTCATTGAACGCGTCTCTTGATGTTTTCTCTCAACCGAAGAGCCACCCCTCCAGCAAAGACGATTTGCACGGAACATAGGTCGTCATAGTGTTGCCTCGGGGTGGGAGCGGGAACGGGCGCGGCCAGGGCGTGGCGGCGCCCCTTTCCTTTGCGGCGCCGGCGTGCTGCGGGCGACGCCCGGAAAGTGCGCAGCTGGCACGGCGTGATTGGCTGTTGTCCGTGCGCGCGCCTGGTGCTTGGCTTCGCGCATGAGCGATCCCGACGTCATCGCCCGCTTCGCAACCGACGCACCCGACGGCGTGCTCTACGCCGACGGCAACGGCATCATCACCTTCTGGAACGCCGGCTGCGCGCGCATCTTCGGCTTCAGCGCCGAGGAGGCGCTCGGCCAATCGCTCGACATCATCATTCCGATCAACCTGCGCGCGCGGCACTGGGAGGGCTACGCGGAAACCCTGCGCACCGGCCGCTCGCGCTACGGCGCCGGCGATCTCCTGTCGGTGCCGGCCACGCGCAAGGACGGCACGCGCATCTCGGTGGAGTTCTCGATCATCCCCGTGCGCGACGGCACCGGCCGCATGCTCGGCATGGGCGCCATCCTGCGCGATGTCACCAAGCGCTTCGACGAACTCAAGGCCCTGCGCAAGGCGCTGGCCGAGGCGAAGCCGCGCTAGCCGCTGCCGTCAGCGCCAGCATTGCGGGGTGAACTACATCGGCGCTCCAGTGGTACCCGCACTCGCGTAGAGGCGTGTGATGGATGCCCGCCTCCGCGGGCATGACGCCAGTTTGGAAGGCCGGCCGTTCACCCCAAAACGTCATTCCCGCGCAGGCGGGAATCCAGGTCACCGCGCAACGGAGGTGCGCTCCCGGGTCGATCAAACCGGCGCTCGCACAGCACCCGCACTCTCCCCGCACCGTGTCTGGATGCCGTCGCAGTTTGGCTCGGGCCGGGCATGACGTCAGTTGAGGGCGCCAACGCCTGCCCCACACGTCATCCTCGGGCTTGGCCCGAGGATCCATGCATCAACAGGCTCGGCGCTCGATGAACCCGAATGCTCGCAACACGTCCGGGGCGGGCAAGGGCGAGGATGATCGTCGCGTGCTAGGCGCGCGACCCGATGCCAAACAGCGCCGCCTAACCCGCAATCTTGGAGAAATCCGCCACGTTCAGCGTCGCCGCGCGGATCTCCGACAGCAATGCCAGGCGGTTGGCGCGCACGGCCGCATCGGGCGCATTCACCGTCACTTTGTCGAAGAACGCATCGACCGGCGCGCGCAGCTCGGCCAGCGCGCGCATGGCGCCGGCGAAGTTCTCCACGTTGATGGCCGCGCGCGTGTCCTGTTTCACCGCCTCGATGGCGGCCGCCAGCGCCAGCTCCTCCTTCTCGGTGAGCAGCTTCAGATCGTACGTGCGGCCCGCGTAGCTCGTCTTGTCCTTCTTCTCCTCGTCGCGGAGGATGTTGGAGGCGCGCTTGACGCCTGCGAGCAGATTGGCGCCGTCGTCCGTCTGCAGGAACGCGCTAAGCGCCTCCACGCGCTTGACGATCAGCGCCAGGTCATCCTGCCCGCCGAGCGCGAACACCGCATCGATCAGATCATGCCGTGCACCTTTATCGCGCAGGTGCACCTTCAGCCGGTCGGCGAAGAAGGCGAGGAGATCCGCGCCGACCTGTGCCCCTCCCCCTTGTGGGGAGGGGTTAGGGGTGGGGGGAACCCCTACGGCAGCCGTTCTGCCATCCCCCCCTCCCTGTCCCCCCCCCACGAGGGGGGAGGGGACGCGCACCGAATTGAGGTGAGCATTGAGGACTCTGAGCAGCGGCAACCTTAAATCATTCTCCAACACAATCCGGATCACCCCCAGCGCCGCACGCCGCAGCTGATAGGGATCGCCCGACCCCGTCGGCTTCTCGCCGATCGCCCAGAATCCCACCAGCGTGTCGAGCTTGTCCGCCAGCGCCACGGCCACTGCCACGGCGTCGCCCTCCTCCACCTTCGGCACCGTGTCGGACGGCCCCTTGGGCTTGTAGTGCAGCTCCACCGCGCGCGCGATCTCCGGCTTGGTGCCGGCGGCCTCCGCGTAGTAGCGGCCCATCAGACCCTGCAGCTCCGGAAACTCGCCCACCATGCCCGACACCAGATCGGCCTTGGCGAGCTGCGCCGCGCGTCGCGCATCCTCGGCCACCGCATCCACCGAGCCCGCGATCTGGAAGGCCAGCTCCGCCACGCGCTCCACGCGATCCTTCTGGCTCCCGAGTTTCTCGTGGAACGTGATGCCGCCAAGCGCCACCGCCATCTCGTCCAGCGGCTTCTTCTTGTCCTGCTCCCAGAAGAACTTGGCATCGCTCAATCGCGCGCGGATCACCTTCTCGTTGCCGGCGATGATCTGCTTGCCGCCGTCCCGCGCCACCAGGTTCGACACCAGCAGGAAGCGGTTCGCCAGCTTGCCCGTGCGCGGATGCTTCAACGAGAAGCACTTCTGATGCTGCTTCATGGAGAGCATCAGGCACTCCGCCGGCACCTCGAGGAACGCCTCGTCGAAGGTGCCCATCAGCACCGTCGGCCACTCGGTGAGACCGGCATTCTCAGCGAGCAGCGCCTCGTCCTCGACCAGCGCCAGCTTGTGCTCCTTCGCCAGCGCGCGCGCCTGCTCGCCGATGATCTCGGTGCGCTCGGCCGCATCCAAAATCACCTTGTGCTTCTTGAGGCCCTTGGCGTAGTCGGCCGCGCCGCTGACATCGAACGGCTCGTTGCCGTGAAACCGATGCCCGCGCGTCTCCTTGCCGCTCTCCACGTCCGCGAAGGCGAACTTCACCACCTTGCCGTCGAGCTGGCACACAATCGAATGCAGCGGCCGCACCCACTGCGTGCGCCCCGTGCCCCAGCGCATTGACTTCGGCCACGGAAACTTCGCCGCCACCGCCGGCACCACCTCGGCCACGATCTCCTTCGCCGCGCGGCCGGTCTTCTCAATCTTCACGACGTAGAAGTCGCCCTTCTTCTCGTCCCTGACGACCTCGGCCTCCTTGATCGACCTCAGCCCCGCCGACTTGAGAAAGCCCTGGATCGCCTGCTCCGGCGCATTCACGCGCGGGCCCTTGCGCTCCTCGGAGATGTCCGGCGACTTCGCCGGCACGCCCTCCACCACCAGCGTCAGCCGCCGCGGCGTCGCGAACGCCTTCGCCTCGCCCGCCTCCAGCCCCTGCGCCTTCAAGCCTTCGGTGACGAGCCGCTTCAAATCCTCCGCCGCCCGCCCCTGCATGCGCGCCGGAATTTCCTCGGAGAACAGCTCGAGCAACAGTTCAGGCATGGGATAATCCTCCCCGCAAAGGGACCGCTGACCGGCGCACCGAACGCCGCCCGAGTTCCCCTCCCCCTTGTGGGGAGGGGTTAGGGGTGGGGGGAACCCCTACGGTAGACGTTCTGCAATCCCCCCCTCCCTCGCCCTCCCCCACGAGGGGGGAGGGAATACGCGCGTCATCGGTAGTTTCGGTCGCATTCTCCGCTAGCACACCCAACGCGTGAAGAATTGCGATTTCCACTCCATGGATGTTGGTCAGGACGTCGTGATTCCAGAAGCGCAGCACGCGGTAGCCTTGCGCTTCGAGCCAACGTGTACGCCGCTCGTCCGCGACCAATCCTTTTGCTTCGCCATGCTGGCCGCCATCGATCTCGATGATGACTTTCTCAGTGTGATCGCAGAAGTCAGCAATGTATGGCCCGACAGGGGCCTGCTGACGAAACCGGAACCCCCGGCGATTGATTTCGCGCAGGCGATACCAGACCTTGCGCTCCGCAGGCCCTTTCTCTCGCCGCATGCGACGAGCCCGTTCGCTCATCAGGTTGGTCATGCGGCTACCACGTCACGTCCCCGGAATCTGGTCGACGGTCGTCACCACGGCGAAACGGTCCGCCAGCTCGGCCAGCGCCGTGCGATGCAACGCATCCGCGGCGATCACGCTGCCGCCGGTGGGATCGGGCAGGTCGCGCGTCGCCGCCGCATCGCCCGCCACCGTGGTCTTGTAACCGAGGTCCAGCGCCGCGCGCGCGGTCGAGCTCACGCACATGTGCGTCATGAACCCGGCGATCACCAGCGAGGTGCGTCCGAGCTTCTTCAGCGTGGCATCCAGCTCGGTCTGCGCAAACGCGTTCGGCAGCGGCTTCTGCACGGTGAGTTCGCCCGCCGCCTGCTTGACGGCATCGATCACCGCGCCGCCGCGCGCTTCCAGGTCGAACAGCCCGCCGGGCCGGCCCTTCTGCACCACATGCACCACCGGCGCGCCGGCCGTGCGCGCCTTGGCCAGCAGCCGGGCCAGAGCCTCGGTTGCGGGCTTCACGCCCGGCAGTGCCAGCTTGCCGTCGAGGTATTCGTTCTGCGCGTCGATGATGACGAGCGTGGATGTGGCCAGCGACGCCGGGGCACCGTCGGCGCCGGCCATCTGCAGCAGTGTCTTGGGGGCACTCATGGCAACCACTCCTTGTCGATCTCGAAACTAGCGTGCGGACACCAGGCCCGGCAGAAGGCCGCGCGCGATGTCCGCGGTCGCACCCGTCATCGTCAGATAGCCGACGCCCACCACGATCAGCGCCGCCGCGAACCAGAACAGCGCCATCCCCTGCCGCCGCAGCACGATCCAAGCCGCCATCAGCGCCGGCACCGCCAGGATCAACGCACCCGCGATCTCGGCCGGGATCATGGCTGCTCCCTTCCTGTCATCCCGGAATTGCGCGAAGCGCAGTATCCGGGACCCAGGGCTGCGCGCGTATCCGTGGCCCCTGGGTCCCGGCTCTCGCTGCGCTCGGCCGGGATGACAATAGTCACGCCCCACCTCCGTCGGTCTGCAGCCACGCGGCGCAACAGGCCTTGGCCAGCTCGCGCACGCGCAGGATGTAGCTTTGGCGCTCGGTCACGGAGATCACGCCGCGCGCGTCGAGCAGGTTGAAGATGTGGCTGGCCTTGATGCACTGGTCGTAGGCCGGCAGCGCGAGCAGGTGCCGCGCGCCTTCTCCTTTTGATGCGCCTTCCGACTCCCCTGCGGGGAGCCGGCCGGAAGGCGCACCGGCCTCTAACAACGCCTTGCACTCCTTCTCCGCATCGCGGAAATGCGCGAGCAAAATCTCCGTGTCGGCGTACTCGAAATTGAAGCGCGAATACTCCTGCTCGGCCTGCAGGAACACGTCGCCGTAGGTGAGCTTGCGCGCATCCTTGCGGCCGTTGAAGTTCAGGTCGAATACGCGGTCGACGCCCTGCACGTACATGGCCAGCCGCTCCAGCCCGTACGTGATCTCGCCCGCCACCGGATTGCAGTCGAAGCCGCCCACCTGCTGGAAGTAGGTGAACTGCGTCACTTCCATCCCGTCGCACCACACTTCCCAGCCGAGGCCCCAGGCGCCCAGCGTCGGGCTCTCCCAGTCGTCCTCCACGAAGCGGATGTCGTGCACGCGCGGATCGATGCCGATGCGGTCGAGGCTTTCCAGATACAGATCGAGAATGTCCGGCGGTGACGGCTTCATGATCACCTGGAACTGGTAGTAGTGCTGCAGCCGGTTCGGGTTCTCGCCGTAGCGGCCGTCCTTGGGCCGGCGCGAGGGCTGCACGTAGGCCGCGTTCCACGGCTTCGGGCCCAGCGCGCGCAAGGTGGTGGCCGGATGGAACGTGCCCGCGCCCACTTCCATGTCGTAGGGCTGCAGCACGACGCAGCCCTGCTCGCCCCAGAACTGCTGCAGCGACAGGATCAGGTCCTGGAAGGACTCCGTCGGTCTCAAGGCGGTCTGGCCCGCGGGCTTGCTGGCGGTCTTGGTGGGCATGGGGCGTGAATTGCGGATTTTTTTGCTGATTGCGCGCGCACTATACGCAAAAGGCACACCGGGTCACGCCGATTGTCGCCCCGCGCGCCCAAAAACCGCTGGGTCTGCAAAGTCGCTGCCTGGAGCGCCGTCAGTCCCTCTGATTGTCATCCTCGGGCTTGTCCCAAGGATCCATCCCTCAGCGGGCTCAGGAGGTCGTGGACCGCTGGATGCTCACCACAAGGGCGAGGATGACGATTGAGTCCGTGGCAACGATCCAACGCAAATAGGAAGCCGCTACGGCAGCTTCGCGGATGGGTTCGGCGTGTCCGACGTGAACGCCTCGCGCCAGGGGCCGAGCCGCTTGTCGGCGTCCTCCCAGTGGGCCGCATCCTCCTCGCCGCGATACATCGCGAACGGCCGCACCTCGCTGACGTAGTGGGCCACCATTGCATCGGGGCGGAATTTGCTCGCGTCATAGCCGTTCCAATGCACCATCTGCTGCAGCGGGCGCCGGTAGCGAGAGGCGAGATCCTTCTCCGGATAGCCGATCGGAATGGTGCCGACCGCGCGCAGGCAGTCGGGATAGCCGAGCAGCGCCTGCAGGTCGCGGTTGGTGGTGTCCTCGCCGCCGCCCGACAGCCAGGCCGAGGTGAGGCCCAGCGCCGTCACGGCAAGCTGCACGTTCTGCACGGCGGCGCCGATGGAGGCGAGCAGGATGCGCTCGTTGTTCTCCTGGTACTCGCGTTGCCACTCCGTGCTGGTGGCGTTGGGGAACGCCGCCTTCCAGCGGGCATCCGCCAGCACGATCACGATGGCGACCGTGTTCGCCATGTACGTCTTCTTGACCGCGGGGAAGCCCTTGACGTGATCGATCAGGCGATTGGACTGCGCGAGGAACACATCGAGCACGCGCTCGCGCATGTCCGGATCGTCGACGATCACCACATCGAAGCACTGCGTGTTGGCGCCGGTCGGCGCCCAGCGCGCGGCTTCCGCGATCTTCAGCAGCACCTCGCGTTCGATCCTGCGGCCGGGCTCGAAGCGGCGCACGCTGCGCCGCCGCCGGATGACGTCGATGAAATGCGTGTAGGCGTCAGAGGTGAAATTGGGCACGCGGCGATCTCCCATGCAGGCCACGCATCATGGCCCGCGATCGCGCGTCGCGTGCAAGCGGATTCTGAGGTAGCCGAACCCCGCTTCATGTCATCCCGGAATTGCGCGCCCGCGCAATATCCGGGACCCAGGGGCTTCAGATGGCGCAGCTGCTTGTGGCCCTGGGTCCCGGCTCTCGCTGCGCTCGGCCGGGATGACAAGGGTGGTCGAGTTTCACGGTCATCAAACACGGTTGTCATCCCGGGCCTTGTGCCCGGGATCCATCCATCAACGCGCGCCGGCGCTTGCTGAAGGCTGGACCCCGGCAACGCGCGCCCGGTTGACAGAGCTCTGGCTTGCTCGGAGGTCTGCTAGTGCCGCTTCGGGCGGTACACGCCGGTGGCGGGATCGTACTCCAGCACACCCATGTCCTTCTCGAGCACGGCCGCGCGGCGCCGCAACTCGTCCTCCTTGCGCCTCACGTCGGCGGTGATTTCCTGCGCCGTATGCGACAGCCAGCGGTAGCCCGCGTAGAGACCGGCGCCGACCAGGGCAAGGATCACGAACTGAGGCACCATCATCACCTCCTAGAGGCCGAAGCGCGACCACAAGGCGCGCATTTCCACTGCCGATACAAGATCATCGGCGAACGAGGGCGGCAAGGCAAATCCTTCGCTTGCCCCTGTTGGAAACATCTGAAGACGGCGAAACCGCGACAGAAGACCGCCCTGCGACAATGGGACGGTTCTTAACCTCACCTCCTCGCCGTGCAGGGCCTGCATCTTGGAGCGCACGTCGGCCAGGCCGTCGATCAGGCCGAATTCCAGGGCTTTCTGCGCCGACCAGAAGGCGCCGGAGAACAGCTCCGTCTCCTCGCCGGTCTTGAGCTTGCCGGCGCGGCGCTCCTTGACGATGCCGGTAAACACCTCGTGAATTTCGCGCTGCAGGTCGCGCAGGCGGGCGACGTCGTCGGGCCGCTCCGGCTGGAAGGGGTCGAGCAGGCTCTTGCTGCGGCCGGCGGTATAGACGCGCCGCTCGATGCCGTAGCGCTCGATGAACTTGTCGAGGCCGAAGCCCGCCGAGATCACCCCGATCGAGCCGACGATGGAGGACGGGTCGGCGTAGATTTCATCGCCCGCCAGCGCGAGGAAATATCCGCCGGACGCGGCCACGTCCTCGCAGAACACGTACACGCGCTTGTCCTTCTCGCGCGCGAGCTGGCGAATGCGGCGGAAGATCAGATGCGACTGCACCGGCGATCCGCCCGGCGAATTGATCAGGATCGCCACCGTCGGCAGCTTGGACAGCGCGAACGCCTTGTCGATGGCGCCCGCGACGCTGGCAATGGCGAGCCCCGGTCGCAGCGGCGTCGCCATGCCGATCGCCCCGGAAAAACGCAGGACGGGAACGACAGGCTTGCGGCTGAAGAAACGCATCGCGCGGCCTTTTGCTGTTGGCGGACAAATTCAGGCTTAGCACTTCCGGCAGCCTCGCGGCCACAGCGGCGGCATTGCGCCGTGCAATCTATGTGGTGATCAGCGGTCGCGAAAGGCGTCGAGGGCGGCGCCATGCCGCAAGACCGCCTCGACGTCGGCGCTGAAGTTGCGGTCCCCGGTGTGCAGAACGAGACCCGGCAGCAGGCGCAGCGGCGCGCGGCTTCCCTTCGCGGCGTGCACAAGGATACGCGACGCCGGCTTGTCCGCGTAAGGGTGTACAGGAACTACCGCCGTCGCGCCGAAGCGGCCGTTAAGCGCCGCCAGCACGTCGGGGAGTGCGTCGGCGCGGTGGATCAACGCCAGCGTGCCGCCGGGCCGCAGCATGGCGGCGGCAAAGCGCATCCAGCGTTCGAGGTCGCCCGCCGGCATGGCATTGGCGGCCGCCTTGATGGGGTCGCCCGCCGCCGTGCCGCGGCCGTGCACCATGAACGGCGGATTGGCGAGCACGTGGTCGAAGCGTTCGGCCATGGCATGCAAGTCGGGGCAGGCGCTCAGCGGACGCGTGATGTCGGCGGCGAGGGCCTGCACACGGTCCGCCATGCCGTTGCGCGCGATATTGCTGCGCGCGATCTCGACGAGAAATGGGTCCTGCTCGACAAGCGTGACCTTGGCTTGCGCCAGGCGCCGGGCAAGGGCGAGCCCCGCCACGCCGACGCCCGCACCGGCGTCGAGCACCTGCGCGGCGTCCGTCTCGTGCAGGGAGGCCGCCAGCAGCACCGGATCGATGCCGGCCCGGTAGCCGGATTTCGGCTGCAGGATGCGCAGGGCCCCGCCGAGGAAGGCATCCTCGCTCAGCGCGTCGCCGGCGTCCGTTCCGGGAGAGGCCTTGCCGGTCATGGCATCAGCTGTCGCTGCGGATGAGCCATTCGCCGAGGCCGGCCTCGTCGAGGAGATTACGGGCCCTGAACAGCTCATCGGCATCGACCAGCAACCGGCGCGGGAAGGCGCCGATCGAGCCCTCGACCACGCTCATGTGCTGATCGGCCACGAAGCTGTGGATTCCCGCTTCCCGCAGAACGGCTTGCGCGAAACTGATGGTCACCGCATCGTTGCTCAACAGCAATTCGCGCATATCGGAACTCTCAACCCAAAGGCGACGGGCTGTCGCGCCATGAAGGCTTGACGGCACCGTGCTCGCTTTGAATATACCTCATAAATAAGCGCGGATGTGGAGACAGGGCTTGGGCGTCGTTGTTGCATTCGGGGAAGCGCGGGAGCCTGGCGATCTGCTTCGGCCGCTGCTGGAGCTCGTGGCCGCCGATATGGAGGCCGTTAACCGCATTATCCTGGACAAGGCCGTCTCCGACGTCGACCTGATCCCCAAGCTCGCGCACCACCTGATCGATTCGGGCGGCAAGCGGCTGCGTCCGATGCTGACCCTCGCGGCGGCCAGGCTGTGCGGCTACAAGGGCGGCGGCCACATCCGCCTCGCCGCCACCGTCGAGTTCATGCACACCGCCACCCTGCTGCACGACGACGTGGTGGACGACAGCGACTACCGCCGCGGCAAGAAGTCTGCGCGCCTCGTGTGGGGCAACCAGGCCAGCGTGCTGGTCGGCGACTTCCTGCTCGGCCAGGCCTTCCGCATGATGGTCGACGTCGGCTCGCTGCCGGCGCTCAAGATCCTCTCCAATGCGGCCGCCGTGATCGCCGAGGGCGAGGTGATGCAGCTCGCCGCTGCCAACGACACCTCCACCACCGAGGACGCCTATCTCGCCATCATCGCCGCCAAGACGGCCGCGCTGTTCTCGGCGGCAACCGAGGTCGGTGCGGCAATCGCCGAGCGGCCCGCCGCCGAGCAGGCAGCGCTGCGCTCCTATGGCCGCAATCTCGGCATCGCCTTCCAGCTCATCGACGACGCGCTCGACTATTCGGGCGAGAGCGCGCGGCTCGGCAAGTCGGTCGGCGACGATTTCCGCGAGGGCAAGATCACGCTGCCGGTGATCCTGTGCTTCCGGCGCGGCAGCGCCGCCGAGCGCGAGTTCTGGAACCGCACGCTGTGCGAGGGCAAGATCGAGGACGGCGACCTCGAGGAAGCCATCCGCCTCATGAAGAAATACAACGCCATCGAGGCGACGGTGGAGCGCGCGCGCCACTACGGCCAGATCGCCCGCGACGCGTTGGCGATTTTCCCGAACGGCGCGCACACGCACGCGCTGACCGACGTCATCGATTTCTGCGTCAGCCGGGTGAACTAGGGCCCGCGCTCAGCCAGCGCCCGCCAGGCGGGTTGCTGCAACCCACCAACCGGGTTGGTCCGCCGCAATGGTGCGCGCGGCCTCAGTCGCCGCCGCGGAATCCGCGAACAGCCCGAAGCAGGTCGGCCCGCTGCCGGACATGGCGGCGAGCTGGCAGCCCGCCTGTGCGTCCAGTGCGGAGATGACCTCGCCGATCGCGGGCAGAATGCCGGTCGCCGGGCGCTGCAGCGTGTTGCCGTGCGCGCGCATGTAGGTGCACAGCTCGTTCAGATCACCAATGGCTGGTGGCGGCGCGTCGGCCGGTGCACTAGCGAGCGGAGGCGCCGCCAGTGCGGCGAACACCCGCGCGGTTTCCAGCGGCCGGCGCGGGTTGACGAGCACGACGGCGACCGCCGGCAGCCGTTGCACGGGGATCAGCCGCTCGCCCTTGCCGCTCATCAGCGCCGGCACATTGGCGAGGCAGACCGGAATGTCGGCACCAAGCTCGGCGGCGATGCTGTGCCAGTCGACAGCCTGCGCCTGCTTTTCATTGGCACGGCGCACGGCCCGCAACAGGGCGCCGGCGTCGGCCGACCCACCGCCGATGCCCGCGGCCACCGGGAGATGCTTCTCCAGGTGCACGGCGCCGAGCGTGAGGGCGGGAGCCTGGGTGCGCAGGGTGGCGAGCGTTGTGGTGAGCAGGTTCTCGCCGACGATCTCGGCGGCGAACGGGCCGGTCGCCGCAACGCGCTCCGGCGCGCCGGGTTCGAAATCGAGCGTGTCCCCCATCTCGGCGAAGGTCACCAGGCTCGACAGCTCGTGATAGCCGTCCGGCCGGCGGCCGCGCACCACCAGGGTCAGGTTGATCTTGGCGCGCGCGATCTCGCGGATGGCCATCTCACGAACTCGCGCCGTCCTTGGGCCCGCCTATTGAAACCACGGAAACAGCGGCGCCGGCCCCGACTGCGTGCTCTTCTTGTTCTTCTGCACCTGCTGCTTGGCCGTCTTGCGCTTGGTCTTGGCCTTGCGGGCCTGCGGCAGGGGCGGCAGGCCGCTCTCCAGCTTCTGGCGGATCTTGGTAACCTCCTCGGCCTCCGGGTTGAAGCTCAAGGCCTGGTCCCACTGGAAGCGCGCCTCGCGCTGCCGGCCGACGCGCCAGTAGGCATCGCCGAGGTGATCGTTCAGCGTCGGATCCTCCGGCCGCAGTTCCACCGCGCGCTCCAGGTGCTTGACGGCTTCCTTGAAGTTGCCGAGCCGGTAGTGGGCCCAGCCGAGGCTGTCGACGATATAGCCGTCGTCCGATTTCAGGCGCACCGCCTTCTCGATCAGCTTCAGGCCCTGCTGCAGATTGCGATTGTGATCGATCCAGGTGTAGCCGAGGTAGTTGAGCGTCAGGGGCTGATCGGGGCTCAGCTTCAGCGCGCGTTCCAGATCGGCTTCCGATTCCGGCAGCATCTTCATGCGCTCCAGGCAGGTGCCGCGCGCATAGAAGTAGGTCCAGTGCTTAGGTTCCGGCTTGCCGATCAGGTCGATGGCCCGGGTGTAGTATTGTGCGGCCTCCGAATAGCGCTTGTGTCCGCGCATGATGTTGCCGAGCGCATCGAGCGGCCGGATATCGTCCGGGTGCTTGGTGGCGAGACCTTCGAGCAGCTTCTGCGCCTCCTCGACGCGCTCGAGCTGGTTGAGGTTGAGGGCCTTGCGCACCTCGATGTTGACCTCGAACGGCGTTCCCTGCGGCACGCGGCTGTAGGCGTCGATGGCCGCGTCGTAGCGCTTGTTGGCCTCGTTGATGCTGGCCAGCGTCACCAGCGGGAACGCCGAGTTGGGCGTGAGATAGAGCGCGTATTGCAGGAAGACCGTGCCGATGCCCGAGCTGCCTTCGCCGGACAGGGCTTCGCCGAGACCATAGAAGGCCTCGGCCAGGCCCTCGGCTGCCGACGTGACGAGAAGGTTCGGCCGCTTGCCCGATTCCAGCTCGAGCTGCAGCTCGCGCGCGTAAGGGTGTCCCTCGCCCTTGGTGCGTTCCAGGTAGGCATTGATGAGGCTCTGCGCGAGACGCGTGTCGCCCGCGTGCGCCGCATGGCGCGAAAAGGCCAGCGTCACGCGCAGCGCGCGCTGGTCGTTCTTGGACATGCGATCGAAGGAGGCGCGCGCGTCGGCCGTGCGGCCGCCGAGGTCGGCGATCAGCGCGCGGTGGTAGCGCAGGAAGTAGTTGGCCCAGTCCGGCAGCCGGTGCGAGTCGAGGATGTTGATGGCGTCCTGCGTGCGGTTCTGCGCCTGATAGGTCCAGGCGCGGGCCAGCGCGCTCGTCAGCTCGCCGATGGGGTTGGCGCTGGCGGCCTTGAAGTGTTCCTCCGCTTCCTGGTAGCGGCCGGCCTTGAAGGCGGCGAGGCCGAGGAACGCGCGCGCGGCGCGGTGATCGGGCCGCAACTTCGTGAGCTGGGTGGCGAGGCTTTCCACCCGCGCCCAGTTCGCGCCCTCGGTGGCCTCCGTCAGGAATGCGGCATCCAGCAGAATCTCGCTGTCGGGATCGCTCTCCAGCGCCTTGCCGTAATAGACGGACGCGGCCGGGGTATCGCTGCGTGCGCGCGCTACGCGGCCCGCCAGATAGCTGCCGAGCGACGACTTCGCTTCCGGCGCCTCGCCGCCGCGGGCCTGCGCCGGCACCGCGCTCGCAAGCAGGCCGAGAATGAGACTTTGAGCGATCCAGGCGACCGCGAAAGGTTTGACGCGCATATCACCTCATCTGAGCAGGATGCTTGGTGCATCGCTTCTTGGCATCGAGGGCCGACGCTAACAGAAAACACCTCCGCCTGCGACCCCGACGGAAGTGCCTGTCGGCAGTGTTCAACCGCGAAACTTGCCGCGCAGGGCGTCCGCGATCAGCGCGATGAGGCGTCCCGAATCCGCCACCATCCGGCCCATGTTCAGGAATCCGTGGATTTGGCCGGGAAAGCGCTCGTGTGTGACCGCGACGCCGGCATCGGCGAGAGCTTTGGCGTAGGCTTCGCCTTCGTCGCACAGCGGGTCGAAACCGGCGGTCGCGACGAATGCGGGCGGCAGTTTTGCCAGGCTGCCCGCACGCATGGGCGAGGCGCGCCAGTTGCCGGCGTCGACGGCATCGCGCAGGTAGTGGTTCACGAACCAGCGCATTGTCGCGCGCCGCAGGGGCAGTTGCTCGGCGTGCCGCTCGTGCGAGGGGTACGACAGGCTCATGTCGGTGCTGGGATAGACGAGAACCTGCAGCACGATCGGCGGGCCGCCGCGGTCGCGCGCATCGAGCGCCACGACGGCCGCGAGGTTGCCGCCCGCGCTGTCGCCGCCGATGGCGATGCGCTTGCCGTCGATGCCGAGGCGTTCGGCGTTCTGCCAGATCCAGCGCGTGGCGGCGACGGCATCGTCGGCCGCGGCGGGGAACTTGTGTTCCGGCGCCAGCCGATAGTCGACGGCGATGACGATGCAGCCGGCCGCGTTGGCGATGGCGCGGCAGGTCTGGTCATGGCTCTCCAGATCGCCGATCACCCAGCCGCCGCCGTGATAGTAGACGAGCGCGGGCTGCAGGCGGTCGCTGCCAGCGCCGTTGCCGCGGTAGAAGCGCAGCGCAATGGGCCCGGCCGGGCCGGCGGCCTCGAGCGCGCGCACCTCCGCGACATCTTCGGCATCGGCCTGCAGGGCTTTGCGCGCGGCGAGATAGGCTACGCGCGCTTCGGGCGGGCTCAGCGTCTCCGTGGGCGGGCGGTTGACGGCAACGATCAGGTCGCACACGCGCTGCGCGTCGGGATGGAGGCCGCCGTTGGACATTTGAAACTTCCCTGCCGCGCGTCTGCGTTGCTTTCTTACATGCCCGAGTAGTTCGGTCCGCCGCCGCCCTCGGGCACCACCCAGTTGATGTTCTGGTTGGGGTCCTTGATATCGCAGGTCTTGCAGTGCACGCAGTTCTGCGCGTTGATGACGAAGCGCGGGCTGCCGCCGTCCTCCACCCACTCGTACACGGCCGCGGGGCAGTAGCGCGAGGAGGGGCCTGCAAACACGTCGTGCTCCGAGCGCTTCTGCAGCTCCATGTCCGCCACCTTCAGGTGCACGGGCTGGTTCTCCTCGTGGTTGGTGGCGGAGAACGAGACGTTGGTCAGCCGGTCGAAGGTGAGCGCGCCGTCGGGCTTGGGGTAGTCGATCTTGCGCGCCGAGCCCGCCGATTTCAGCGAGGCATAGTCTCCCTTGCGATGCTTGAGCGTGTAGCCGAGCCCGATGCCGGGCAGCAGCGTGTTGGCCCACATGTCCGCACCCGATAGCGCCGTGCCGAGCGCTGTGCCGAACTTGGAGAGCAGCGGCTTGGCATTGCGCACCTTGCGCAGGTCGCGCGCGATCGGCCCGTCCTGCACCGCCAACGGATAGGCATCGAGCCGATCGTGCGCGCGTCCGGCCGTCACCGCGGCGAAGGCCGCATCTGCCGCGTGAATGCCGGACAGGATAGCGTTGTGCGAGCCCTTGATGCGCGGCACGTTGACGAAGCCCGCCGCGCAGCCGACCAGCACGCCGCCCGGGAACACCAGCTCTGGGATCGACTGCCAGCCGCCTTCGGTGATGGCGCGCGCGCCGTAGGAGATGCGCCGCCCGCCCGCGAACGTGTCGCGGATCAGCGGATGCGTCTTGAAGCGTTGGAACTCCTGGTAGGGCGAGAGATACGGATTGGCGTAGTTCAGGTGCACCACGAAGCCGACCGACACCAGGTTGGCGCCGTAATGATAGAGAAACGAGCCGCCGCCGGTGTTGTTGGAAAGCGGCCAGCCGAGCGTGTGCTGCACGAGCCCGGGCTTGTGCTGGCCGGGCGCGACCTCCCACAGCTCCTTCAGCCCGATGCCGTACTTCTGCGGCTGGCTGTTCTTGTCGAGGCCGAACTTGGCGATCAGGCCCTTGGCCAGCGAGCCGCGCGCGCCCTCGGCGATCACGGTGTACTTGGCGCGCAGCTCGATGCCGCGCTGGAAGTTGTCGGTCGGCTTGCCGTCCTTGCCGATGCCCTTGTCGCCGGTGGCGACGCCGACCACGACACCCTTCTCATCGTAGAGCGCTTCGGAGGCGGCGAACTCCGGATAGATTTCGACGCCGAGCTCGGCTGCCTGCTCGCCAAGCCAGCGCACCACGTTGCCGAGGCTGGCGATGTAGTTGCCGTGATTGTTCATCAGCGGCGGCATGACGAAGTTGGGGATGCGCACCGCGCCGGAGGGACCGAGATAATAGAAGCGGTCGTCCGTCACCTGCGTGTCGAGCGGCGCGCCCTTCGCCTTCCAATCCGGCAGCAGCTTGTTGAGCCCGATCGGATCGATCACCGCGCCGGAGAGAATGTGCGCGCCGACCTCCGAGCCCTTCTCCAGCACCACGACCGCGATCTCGCTGCCGGCCTCCGCCGCGCGCTGCTTGAGGCGAATGGCGGTGGCGAGACCGGCGGGACCGGCGCCGACGACGACGACGTCGCACTCCATCGCCTCGCGGGGTTCCATCTCAACACCGTCAGCCGCCATCGCACGTCCCCACTCAGAAGGATTCTAAGGGTTCGATAGGTCGCCGCGCCATCAAGCGTCAAGCGGGGACTGGTGGATGGCGGCTGAGCAAAGGGTCGATTTGCGGCGTGCGGTTCTCTACACTCGGCCCATGCTGGACAGGGAAGCGGCCGCAGAATTGGCATTGGTGCTCGCGTGGTATCGCGACATGGGCGTCGACGCGGCTGTCGGCGAGGAGGCCATCGACTGGCTGAGCCGCGGTGACAAGGCGCCCGGCGCCGGTTTCGCACGTCCTTCCGGCGATGCCCCGGCATCGCCGCGCACGGTACGGCCGGCGGCCACGCCGGAGGTCCAGGCGCGGCCGCAGGTCTCGCCTCCGCCCTTCGAGCGGCGTCCGCCGCCGCTGCCGCCTCAGCGCAGGATTGCCGTGGCGGAGCCGGACGCGGCTGTCTCGGCCGCACGCGCAGCCGTGCACAACGCGCGCACGCTGCCGGAGCTGGAAGCGATCCTCGCCAGGTTCGACGGTTGCAGCCTCAAGGCAACGGCGAAAAACTTGTGCTTCTATCGCGGCGCCGAGAAGGCCCGCCTGATGATCATCGGCGAGGCGCCGGGCCGCGAGGAGGACCAGGCGGGCAAGCCGTTCGTCGGCCGCGCCGGGCAACTGCTCGACAAGATGCTGGCGGCGATCGGGGTCAGCGAGGCCGACGCCCACATCACCAACGTCGTCTACTGGCGCCCGCCGGGCAACCGCACGCCGACGCCGCTCGAAGCCCAGGTGTGCCGGCCCTTCCTGGAGCGGCAGGTGGAGCTGGTTGCGCCCGAGTTGGTGCTGCTGCTCGGCGGCGCGGCCGCCAAGCACATCTTCGATACGCCCGAAGGCATCATGCGCATTCGCGGCAAGCTGCGCGACGTCGAGATCGGCGCGCACGCAACCAAGGGCCTGGCAACGCTGCACCCGGCCTATCTGCTGCGCACGCCCATCGCCAAGCGCATGGCGTGGCGCGACCTGCAACTCGCCAGGCAGACGCTCACCAAGGTCGCGCGTTAGGGAATTGTTAACCCCGGTAAATTTTGCGCCCGGCGCGTTAAGACCCAGGAAACCACCGCTGCCTATGATCCCCTCCAGCGGCGGACTATGCGCCGTGGATGGGACGAACGGGTTAGACTCTTGCGCGTCACCTACCGATATATCCGGCCGGTCACGGTCATGTATGCGCGCGGCTTCGGCAGCTATGCCGAGGCCTCCGAGCATGCTTGGCGGAAGCTGAACCAGTGGCTGGCCTCACACAACGCGCGCCGCCAGGTGACGCGCGCCTTCGGCATGTTCCGCGACAACCCTGAGACGACGCCAGCCGACCTGATGCGCTACGAAGCCTGCGTGCAGATGTCGCCGGGCTGGGTGGCCGACCAGGATGCGGGCGCGGACGGCATCGGCCGTCAGGTGCTCGGCGGCGGCACCTATGCGGTGCACACCCACGTCGGCCCTTATGAAGCGGTCGGCGAGTTGTTCTCCCAGCTGCATCGCGGCTTCGTCCCGCGCCAGGGCCTGACCGTCGACTACGACCGGGCCTTCATGGCCATCCACCTCAACGATCCCATGACCACCCGCGTCATGCATCGCCGCACGGAGATCTGCGTGCCCGTGCTGCCGCTGCCGATCGCCATGCCCGACGAGCGCGACGGCGGCGACGAGCTGGCGCCGCCCAACCTGCGCGCGGTCGGCTGAGGCCGGCGCCGAAGCAGCACCACATTTCGCCTGCGGCCTGCTATGATCGGGCCATGGCAAAGCTCGACCACGACCGGCCCTTCATTCCCGTGCGCATCGCCATACTGACGGTGTCCGACACGCGCGACCTCACCGACGACAAATCGGGCAGGACGTTGAGCGAGATGGCCGCCGCCGCGGGGCACGAGATCGCCGACCGCGCCATCGTGAAGGACGACGTTGCGGCGATCCGGGCGCACGTGAAGATGTGGATCGACGATCCCAGCATCGACGTGGTGATCACCACGGGCGGCACCGGCTTCACCGGGCGCGACGTGACGCCGGAAGCCGTGCGTCCCCTGTTCGAGAAGGAGATCGACGGCTTCTCCACTGTCTTCCACATGATCTCCTACGAGAAGGTGGCGACGTCGACGATCCAGTCGCGCGCGTGCGGCGGGCTGGCGCACGGCACCTACATCTTCTGTCTGCCGGGATCGCCAGGTGCGTGCCGGGATGCGTGGAACGGCATTCTCGTGCACCAGCTCGACAACCGGCACCGGCCCTGCAACTTCGTCGAGATCATGCCGCGGCTGGAAGAGCATCGCCGCAAGGGCTGACGCCTCGAACTCGCAGCAGCCTACCTCAACTGTCATCCCGGCACTTGTTGCCGGGATCCAGCCATCAACGTACGGCGGAGCAAGCTGAAAGATGGATCCCGGGGACAAGCCCCGGGATGACACGTTCTGGGAACACAGCGATCGGGACAGGTTCGCGTCACTCGGAGACGAGCTTGGCGCGTTCCAGCGCGGCGAGGTCGCGCGTGGCGTTGGCCTGGTCGAAGATGGCGCGTGCGATCTGACCGGAGAAGACGATCAGGAAGCCGGAGAACGCCACGCCGGCGGCGCTGCCGATCACATAGGACAGGTCGAACGCGCGCAGCGGCGACTCGGGAAGCAGGTAGAGCAGCGGCACCACGACGCCCAGCGCAACAATCAGCCAGCCGAGACCGCTGAACAGCCGCGCCATCGCGCGACCGGTGCGATAGTGATCGCGCGGCGCGACCGGGCGGCGGCGCGAGGTGCGCGCATTTCGTGATGATCGATACGCCGCCTCGGCAGGAGGCGCCGCATGCACGCCGTTGGCGTGCGTACCGTTGCCATTGTGATAGGCGCCGTTGCCGTTTGCGTGCGCGCCGTTGGCCGGCTGCCAGATCGGCGAATGCGCCGCGCCGATCCGGCCAAGGCCGTTGTGGGCCTCGGCGGCTTCAGGCGTGTAGGCAAAGTTATCCGTCAGGTGCCGGTAGAATTGTACAGCGAGATCGAGCTTCCCCTCGTTCTCCGCACGCCGCCCGGACTCCAGCAATTGGGCCGGCGTGAACTGCGTCGGCACGTGCAACATCGGCCCTGAAAACCCGCAACAGAAGGACCAAACATCAACAGCCTACAACACGATTTCGTCGTTGTCCCGCCATGTTTTAGCCCCAATGCGCTTTTCCACGGACGACGCGGCCGGCCCTGCTCCTGCAGCGCTCAAGATCGGCGCCGGAGTCGACGTCGGCGAGCGTCTCCAGAAGCGCCGCCGAGGCCCCGGAAAGGTTCTCCAGCGTGTCCGACAGGGCCTGCGGTCCCGACCAGCGCACCCCGCCGAACGGCCGCAGCAGGCGCGGCCGCCGCCGCAGGCCGACCAGCCAGTAGCCGCCGTCCAGCGCCGGCCCGAGCACGGCGTCGTGGCGGCCCAGCAGCCGGAACGCGCTGCGGATGTGGGCCGGCGCAATGTCCGGCACGTCCGTGCCGATGATCACGACCGGGCCCGGCGCACGCAGCGCCATGAGGCGCTGCATGCGCACGCCGAGGTCGCCGCCGCCCTGGGCGGTGCGCGGCATCGCCCGGGGCCAGACCGGTGCGCGGGTGCCTGAGTCAGGCGTGACGGCGAGCAGCGTACGCCACCGCGGGTCGCGGCCGACGCGATGCAGCAGGCTCGCGGTCGCGCTGCGCACGAAGCGGGTTGCGGCCGCGGTGCCGGCGTCGCGGGCGAGCCGCGTCTTGACGCGGCCGGCGACGGGCACCTTGGCCATGATGACGAGGTGCCAACGAAAAGGCGCCGCACGTGGATGCGGCGCCCTGTTTCTTGGCGCGGGACGGCGACGCTTCACCGTCCCGGGTCCTTCCTCGCTTAGGCCTTCACCGGCTCGTAGCCGTAGCCGTTGCCCTGCTTGGTGAGCTTGCCGGCGCCCGGCATGCCCCAGTGGTAGCCGCACAGGATGATGCCTTCCGCCACGGCGCGATCGAACATCTTGCGGCGTCCGGCCTCGGCCATGTTCGGGTCGGCATCGAAAATCAGGTGCCAACCCGGATTGGTGACATTGAGCGCGCGGATGTTGGTGAGGTCGCCCAGCCGATGAGCTGCTGGTTGCCCGAGGCCATGTGATAGCTGGTGTGGCCCGGCGTATGGCCCGGCGTGGAGATCGCACGCACGCCCGGCAGCACCTCGATCTCACCCTCGAACTGGCGGATGTTCTTCCAGTTCGGGAACACGGCCTGGATGCGCTTGGCCGCGCCCGCCGTCACCGTCGGGTTGGTCCAGAACTTGTACTCGGCCGCCGGCACGTGGATCTGCGCATTCGGGAAGATCGGCTCGTTGGTGTCCTTGGCCATCAATCCCGAGATGTGGTCGCCATGGAAGTGGGTGATGACGATGTTGGTCACGCTGGCCGGATCGAGGCCCGCGGCTTTCCAAAGGTTGTTCTTGGTGATGTTGCCGGCCGTCGGCGCAAGCTGCGCACCGGTGCCCGAGTCGAACAGCACCAATCCGCCCGGCGTACGCACGGCGGTGACGGTGAACGGGATCGGTACGTAGGCATCGGTGAGGTTAGCGGCCCTCAGCGCCGCCTTGGTTTCGTCCAGTGAGGCGTTGCGGATGAATTTCTCGTCGTGCGCCTTTTCCCAGATGCCGTCGCTCATCTGGATCACTTCCAGATCGCCGACCTTGAACTTGACGACCTCAGGACCGGCAGGGGCCTGCGCGAATGCCTTGCCGCCGAAGTCGAGCGCGCCATCGAGCCCGAAGGCGGCGCCGGCGGCTGCGGCCGAGACCACGAAGCCGCGTCGTGAAATACTCTGCATCGTTGAAGTCCTCTCCCTAGTGATGGCGTGCGGAGCAACAGCTCCTGCTGATAGACGACATCGGTAAGACCGCGATGCCACTCTCACGCATATGTGATGGCATCTGCAAGGGCCGTCATGGATAGACGCGCGCGATGCGTGCGGTCGAAACCCCCAAGAAATACAGTGTCAAACAACTGAGATTGCGGACGGAACGCCGGATGTATCCGCGCTCCCTGAAGCGGCGCGCATCGGTGACAGCGCGCACCTGCAGCATGGCGATGCGGCGGCGCTTCAATCTGCGGACGAGATCGACGTCCTCCATGATCGGGTGCGGGTGAAATCCGCCGACCTCTTCATAGAGCGATCTGGGAATGAGCAGGCCCTGGTCGCCATAGGGCAAGCGAAACAGGCTGCACCGCAGCGCAACAAGACGCTCGAGCATGCGCGGGCCAAGCCCGCGATCGTCGAGCGCAAACCGGAACGCGCCGGCCGCGGGCGGCCGCTTGCCCGTGTCCACCTCGTACATGAAGGCGCTGGCCTCGCGCTCCCAACCGGGATCGAGCACGGTGTCGGCATGGAGAAAGAGCAGCCACGGCGACGTGGCCAGGCGCGCGCCTGCCGCGAGCTGCGACCCGCGCCCGCCGCGCTCGGTGATGAACGCGGCGCCGGCCTCGTCCGCGATCTGGGGCGTGCCGTCTGTCGATCCGCCATCGGCCACGATCGCCTCGCGCACGATCCCGTCCACGGCCGCCGGCACCAGCGCCGCCAGCGTGGGGACCAGCCCGCTCTCGGCATTGAGCGTGGGAATGACGACCGAAATCATGGGCTCCGGTCATGCCGATGAGGCGCGCGATAGGCAAGGGCGTGTGTGGGGATTGGCCAATTTGTTCTTGTTATGTTCCATGCAGACTGATAGCGTCCGGCGATGCCTGAGAATCGCGATCTTGTGGACGCAGACCGGCGCCGTGGACGCGGCGCCCGCTCCAACCGCGTCGGCCGCTACGAGACGGAGATTCGCGAGGTCTTCGACGACGGCTGGGAGAGCGAGGGCGGCCTCGAGCCGTTCCGGACGGAGGTGCGGCTCGAGCAGGCCAAGAGCATCATCGCCACCAACGACAGCCCCGACATCAATTTCGACCAGTCCATCAACCCCTACCGCGGTTGCGAGCACGGCTGCGTCTACTGCTACGCGCGGCCCACGCATGCCTATCTCGGCCACTCGCCGGGTCTCGATTTCGAAACCATCCTCTACGCCAAGACCAACGCCGCCGACCTGCTGACGAAGGCGCTCGCCAATCGGCGCTACGCGCCGAAGGTGATCGCGCTCGGCGCCGTCACCGATCCCTACCAGCCGATCGAGCGCACGCACCGCATTACGCGGGAAATTCTGGAAGTTCTGGACGCGGCCGCGCATCCGGTCGGCATCGTCACCAAGTCCGCGCTGATCGTGCGCGACATCGACATCCTCGCGCGCATGGCCGAGCGCGGCCTTGCCAAGGTGGCCATCTCGGTGACAACGCTCGACCGCACGATCGCGCGCAAGATGGAGCCGCGCGCGTCCACGCCGCCCAAGCGCCTCGACGCGATCCGCCAGCTTGCGGCGGCCGGCGTGCCCGTCAGCGTGATGATGGCGCCGATCCTGCCGGCCATCAACGACACCGAGATCGAGACGCTGCTCACGGCCGCGCGTGAGGCGGGCGCCACCGAGGCCGGCTTCGTCCTGTTGCGGCTGCCGCTGGAGTTGAAGGAGCTGTTCCGCGAGTGGCTGGCGACCGAGTTTCCCGATCGTGCCGACCGCGTCATCAACATCCTGCGCTCCATGCACGGCGGCAAGGACTACGTCGCCCAGTTCGGCTTGCGCCAACGCGGCACCGGACCCTACGCCGAGCAGATCGGCCTGCGCTTCCGCATGGCCGCGAAACGCCTCGGCCTCAACGAGCGCTCCTACAAATTGCGAACCGACCTCTTTCGCCACCCAGCCCCCTCCGGCAGCCAGCTATCCTTGCTCTGAGCGATCCCGCGGCGGATGCGTCGGCGGCCGCTCCCCGCGCGGTTTTTCTTCGCAGGCGGGTGAGGCGCGCGCACAACACATCGCGCAATCGTCCGCGTTGCGCTTTTATTTTGCCAGAATCCTCGCGTAGCACGCGCGCCGCTTGATGAGCGCTTCGTGACCGGGTTGCTTTCTCAATACCGGCTGGCGCGCGCCGCTCTGCGGTGGCGTGTTCCGCGCTTAAAGAGCTCACAGAGGCCGTAGCTCAGTGGCAGAGCACCCGGGATGTCCGGGAGGGCGGGGGTTCGATTCCTTCAGGCTTCACCATACGACTAGCTCATTGGGTAGAGCATCTGGCCTTTAACCAGAGGGTAGTGGGTTCGAATCCCATGTCGCAAACCATGTTCGCTAAACACGAACATTCCATATCGGGAAGCTGGCTGCTTCCCCGCTGATCTTTCCGTTCATCGAGGCCCCGGCCGAGATGGCGGCCGGATCGGCAAGCGCTTCGGCGCTCTGTGCCCGCGCGGATACCGCATGGGCGGCAAAGCCTGCGGCCCGGCACCGGCGCGTTGATCCTCGGATCGGCGCGGACGCAGCCCGGCTCACGGCGGCGCAGCCTTTGCTCAAGCGCGAGCCCGTGGCCGTGGCGTGGGTGGCAGCCAGCGACCTATCGCAACCGGATTCCCCTCCCCCTTGTGGGGAGGGGCTAGGGGTGGGGGGAGCCCCAACGGGTGGGGGGAGCCCCAACCGCAATGTTCTGAATACCCCCCTCCCTGCCCTCCCCCACAAGGGGGAGGGAAAAGGCCTCCAGTGAATGGAGGGAAATACTGAAGGAGACTGTGTCGTGATCTTCAAGTTCAAGACCATCGTCAAGGATGACGAGCGGGCGTTCCTCACGCGTGACGGCAAGTTCGAGCGGCTGATCGGCCCTGGCCGGTTCACCGCCTTCGACTACGGCCGCCGGCTGGCGGCGGAAGTGGTGAAGGTCGGCCGCACCGAGCTTGCGTCCGACCGGGCGCTGCGCATTGCGCACACGCACCCGCAGGTGGCGGCGGAGAACTTCGAGATCGTGCAGCTCGGCCCGACCGACGTTGCGATCGTCTCCCTCGACGGCGAGCCCAAGCACATGGTCATGCCGAACACGACGCGCGCGTTCTGGAAGGCGGTCACGCGCGTCGAGGTCGAGCGCATCGACGCGGACGCGGAGATGCGGGTCGCCAAGCGGCACCTCGACAAGCTCGACCTGACGCGCATGCCGATCGTCGTGCATGCCGTGGTGGAGGCGCACGAGGCGGGTTTGCTGTTCATCGACGGCAAGCTCACCGAGCGGCTGCCGGCGGGCCGGCACGCGTTCTGGGCGGTGGGCCGGACGGTGAAGATCACGAAGGTCGACACCCGTCCGACGCCGCTCGAGGTGACGGCGCAGGAGATCCTGACCAAGGATCGCGTCGGCATCCGCGTGACGCTGACGGCGTTCACGCGCGTGGTCGACCCGGAGAAGGCGGCGCTCGCGTCCGGCGACGTGGCCAACACGGTCTACCGGCTGGTGCAGTTCGCCATCCGTGAGGCCGTGGCGACGCGCACGCTGGACGAGATCCTCGCGGCGCGCGACACGATCGACCGGGAGATCCGGGCGTTCGTGGCGGCGCGGGCAGGCGACCTCGGCGTCGAGATCGGCGAGATCGGCGTCAAGGATGTCATCCTGCCGGGTGACATTCGTGAGCTGTTGAACAAGGTCGTGGAGGCGGAGCGGACGGCGAAGGCCAACCTGATCCGCCGCCAGGAGGAGACGGCGGCGACCCGCTCTCTGCTCAACACGGCCCGTTTGATGGAGGACAACCCGCTCCTGCTCCGCCTCAAGGAGCTGGAGGCGCTGGAGAAGCTGGTCGAGAAGGTCGGCCGCATCGACCTGCACACGGGCGGTGCGACCGGCGGCTTCGACGCGCTGCTGCAGAACCTCTACCGCCTGCGCGCCGACGCCGACGGCAAGTAGGTTGAGCGAATGCCGCACGCTGGAGGGGCTGCCCGCAAGGGTGGCCCCTTCTTCTATTCTCTGGCTCAGCCAGTTGAGACTTGGCATCCCACTCCGCTGTGCGATCGTCTGCATTGCCAGTTGATTGGACGAACCGCACCCGGCGCGACACACTCTCCGTGCAGCGCGTATTCATTGCTGCGCACCAGGAGGAACACGCTATGCAGCGGAAGGTCAGTCTGCTTGTGCCGCTTTTGCTTGGCCTGTTTGCCGCGCCGGCAGCGGCACAAGACTGGATGAAGTCGAAATGGGGCCCCAACGACGAGATCGGTGCCGCCAACTACATGACGCCCGAGCTGACCGTGAAGGCGGCCCAGCTCGTCAAAACCGGCAAGACCTATGCCCTCGGCATAGAGACAAACTCGAAAACGCCGGCCTTCCCTCCGCGCGGCTTCAAGATCACCATCGTGCAGCCCGGCCAGGCGGGAATTCCGGGCCTCGGGCCGAGCAAGACCACCTACAACGACGACATCATCGACGGGTGGGTCGGCGTCGGCAGCCAGATCGACGGTCTCGGCCATATCGGCGTGGAGTTCGTCTACTACAACGGCGTCAAGCAGGCTGACTTTGCCGATGCAAGCGGCCTGAAAAAGTACGGCGTCGAGAAGATTCCGCCATTGGTGGCGCGCGGCGTTCTGCTCGACATGGCCGCGCACTTCGGCACCGACGTCGTCAAGGAAGGCACCGCGTTCAACAGCAAGGAGATCGAGGCGGTCGCCAAGAAGCAAGGCGTGGAAATCCGCCAGGGCGACGTGGTCCTCTTTCACACCGGCTGGACCAGCCTGATCGGCAAGGACGACAAGCGCTACAACACAGGCGAACCCGGTCTCGGCGTGGACGGCGCCAAGTATCTCGTCAGCAAAGGCGTGGTGGCTGTCGGTGCGGACAATTGGGGCCTCGAGGTATTGCCCTTCGAGAGCAAGAACATCTTCGAGGTGCACCAGATCCTGCTGCCGATGAACGGCACCTACATCCTGGAGAACATGAACACGGCCGCACTCGCCGCGGACAAGGGCTACGAGTTCATGTTCGTGCTGGGCGTGCCGAGGATCACCGGGGCCGTGCAGGGCATCATCAACCCCGTGGCGATACGCTGAGCACGCAAGCCCGCTGCAAGCGTCGGGGCCGCCCACGTGGGCGGCCCTTTTGTTTGGGCGGCGACCATCCTCAATTTCTGAGATCAACCGCCGCCTTGCCATCCCGGGGCTTGTCCCCGGGATCCATCCATCCGCTTGCTCTGACGCTTGTTGTGCGCTGGATCCCGGCAACGAGTGCCGGGATGACAGACATCAGTTGGGGGTCGCTACGGAAACAGCCGGTTGGCGGCCAGCGCGGCAACGAAGGCCAGCAGCGCGCAGCAGGGGAAGGTCAGCGCCCAGGCGGCCACGATGCGGCGCATGACGCCCCAGCGCACGTCGTAGGTACGCATCGACGCGCTGGCGCCGACGATGCCGGTGGTGATGGTGTGCGTGGTGCTGAGCGGGATGCCGAAGTGCGAGGCGCCGAAGATCGTGAACGAGGCCGATGTCTGCGCGGCGAAGCCCTGCCAGGAGGTGATGCGCGCCATCTTCATGCCGACCGTCTCGATGATGCGCCAGCCGCCGAAGCTGGTGCCGATGCCCATCGTCAGCGCGCACACGAGAATGACCCAGAACGGGATCTCGAACACGTCGGTGGCGCCGCCGGCCAGCATGGTGAGCGCGAACACGCCCATGAATTTCTGCCCGTCGTTGAGGCCGTGGTTGTAGGCCATGAAGGCGGCCGACAGGAGCTGCAGCCGGTTGAACGTGCGCTTGGCCGGCGCCGGGCGCGCACTGCCGGCAAAGCGGATGACCAGCTTGCCGATGAGCAGCGCGCCGAGAAAGCCGAGCCCCAGCGAGCACACGAGGCCGATGCCGACCTTCTGCCAGCCGGTCCACAGCAGCGCGTCCCAGCCGCCGCCGGCGAGGCCTGCGCCGGCGAGGCCCGCCAGCAGCGCGTGCGACTTGCTGACGGGAATGCCGAGCTTCGCCGCCATCGAGCCCCAGGCGATGATGCTGAGCATGCTGGCGGTGATCGCCGGCAGCGTCATGGCCGACGGCACCACGATGCCGGACCCCACGGTCGCCGCCACCGCGGTGCCGCCCATGGCGCCCAGGATGTTGAAGATCACCGCCATGGCAATCGCCGGCCGCGGGCTCAGCACGCCGGTCGAGACGATGGTGGCGATGACGTTGGGCGCGTCGGTCCAGCCGTTGACGAACTCCGCGGCGAGCACCGTGAACAGTGCCACCAGCAGCGCGATGGTAAAAAGTTCCATCACGCCTCCTTGCGGGCGAGCGACAGAATGAGCTTGGCGCAGTGGTTGGCCTCGTCCGTCATCTGCTCCAGCAGCGCGTACAGCTTCTCCCAGGCGATGAACTCGAGGCGGTTCGCATTGGGCGCGATGTACTCGGCAACGAGCTTGCGCTCGGCCGCGGCAACCACGGCGTCGGCCTCCGCCTCCGCGTCGTCGATCGGGCGCGCCCGCTCGCGCACGCGGGCCAGCGAGAGCTTGGACTCCGACAGCATGGCGACCAGCTCGCGCACGCCCAGCATCATGCGCTCGCCGATGGTGAACAGCTCCAGCGCGTCGGGTCTGAGCGGCACCAGCACGGTACGGTAGATGTCGATGTGGATGGCGACCTTGCGCATGCCGTCGATGACGTTGTCGAGGTCGTCGACCAGACGCATGCAGTCGGCGATGTCGAAGCGCAGGATGAAGGCGTTGTCGAGCAGTTCGTGGATGTCGTCGACGATGGCGTCGCCCTTGTGCTCGAAATCGATGATGCCGGGCAGGTCCTGGCCGCCGGTCTGGCGGAAGTGCGAGGCGGAGGCCACCGCGGTATCCGCAAGCTGGATCAGGAGCTCGGCAAAGCGCTCGTTCTGCGACGAGCCGAAGAATCGCCCGACGGCTTCCCAGATGGTGTTTTTCATGCGCCCCTCCCGGCCCCCGTCTCGCCTGCATGACACTTTTGTGACGGGCCGCCGATGCGGCCTTAGAGGATGCCGCGCGCGCCAGCAAGGGCGGCCGGTGCCGCGGCCGGGTGACTGTGGCGGCACGGCCTGTGGATAGCGGTGAGACGGACGGCAGTGCTAGGGTCGGCCACTTCATTCTCACCCGCCCCGAGTCGCCCCGACATGACCCAGCCGCTTCTGTTCACGCCCATCACGCTGCGCGACGTCACGCTCAAGAACCGGGTGGTGATCGCGCCGATGGCCATGTACTCGGCCGTGGACGGCATCGCGCAGGATTTCCATTTCGCGCACTGGGGCCGGTTCGTGCTGGGCGGCGCAGGCCTCGTGTTCATCGAGGCGACGGCGGTGACGGACCAGGGCCGCATCACCAACGGCGACCTGGGGCTGTGGTCAGCGGCGCACATGCCGCCGCTCGAGCGCTTTGCGGAATTTGCCAAGTCCCAGGGCGTGGTGCCGGCGATCCAGCTGGCGCACGCCGGCCGCAAGGGCTCCATGCAGCGGCCGTGGTTCGGCAACGGCCCGCTTACGGCCGAAGACCTCGCGCGCGGCGAGAAGACCTGGGACATCGTCGCGCCGACGACGGAGCCGATGGCCGAGGGCTACATCGTGCCGCGCGCGCTGTCGGTGAGCGACCTCGCTACTCTGAAAACCCAGTGGGTGGAGGCCGCCAAGCGCGCCATCGACTGCGGGTTCGAGGTGCTGGAGATCCACAACGCGCACGGCTACCTGGTGCATGAGTTCCTGTCGCCGCTCTCCAACACGCGCAACGACGGCTACGGCGGCGACTTCGCCGGCCGCACGCGCTTTCCGCTGGAGCTGGCGGAGGCGCTGCGCGCCGTGTGGCCCCAGGACAAGCCGGTGTTCCTGCGCGTCTCCGCCGTCGATGGTGTTGATGGCGGCTGGAGCATGGACGACACGGTGGCCTACGCGAAAGAGTTGAAGGCGCGCGGCATCGACGTGATCGACTGCTCGTCGGGTGGCCTGTTCGGCTCGGCGACGGCGGCGCGCATCAAGCGCTCGTGGGGCTTCCAGGTGCCCTATGCCGAACGGGTGCGGCGCGAGGCCGGCATCAAGTCCATGGCTGTCGGGCTGATCGTCGATCCCGCCCATGCCGAGGAGGTGCTGCAGAAGGGCCAGGCCGACCTGATCGCCATCGCCCGCGAGGCGCTGGTCAACCCGAGCTGGCCGCAGATGGCGGAGATCGCGCTGGGCCGCACAGCCAGCGACGCCATGGACGACTGGCCGGTGCAGTACGGCTGGTGGCTGAAGCACCGCGAGCGCTCCATCGCGCAAATCCGCGCGGATGAGGCGGCCGGCAAGTCCTGACCTCCCTCATTGTCATCCCGGAATTGCGCGCCAGCGCGATATCCGGGACCCAGGGGTTTCGGGTGGCATCGGTGCTTGCAGCCCTGGGTCCCGGCTCTCGCTGCGCTCGGCCGGGATGACAATGGAGTAGCATCCAGCTGCACCACCCAGTGCTGAGCCGGCCTGCCCTCCGGGGTCGAACCACGGCATTGGTGCACGCAGCCCATCGTCCGGCAGACTCAGGGCGAGGGCGAGCCCGCGGCCGAGCGAGTCGATAGGGCGGAAGGACATCAGGCTGCCACTGGCCGCACCGCCGCTGCCGATGATATCCATGGCGGTGGGAGGACACTCGCAGGTGGGAGACGATAGCCACACGCCTACAAGGCGCCCGCCGCGCCATGCGGGGGAGGCGCAGGCGCGCGCCGCCGCGGCCGCCTTCGATCTGCGCCACCTGCCGGCTGACTATTACGCCAACCCCTATCCGATTTATCACGCCCTGCGCGAGACGGCGGCTGTGCACCGGCTGCCGGACGGCGGCTACTTCCTGTCGGGCTATGCCGCCTGCGTGGCCGTCTACAAGGATGCGCGCGCATTCTCCTCGGACAAGAAGCGCGAGTTCGCGCCCAAGTACGGCGACGGCCTGCTCTACGAGCATCACACCACCAGCCTCGTCTTCAACGATCCGCCGCTGCACACGCGCGTGCGCCGCATCATCGCCGGCGCCTTCACGCCGCGCTCCATCAGCGACATGGAGCAGCCGGTGACCGCGCTGGTCGACGGGCTGCTGGACCGAATCGCGGCCAAGGGTTCCGCCGACCTGATCGGCGATCTTGCCGCCGCCGTGCCCATCGAGGTGATCGGCAACCTGCTCGCGGTCCCGCGCGAGGAGCGCGAGCCCTTGCGCGACTGGTCGCTCGCCATCCTCGGCGCGCTGGAGCCGGTGCTGACGCCGGAGCAGCAGGCCCGCGGCGAGACGGCGGTGAAAGACTTCCTGGCCTACCTCGAAACGCTGGTGGCGCGCCGCCGCACCAGGCCCGGCGATCCCGAGCGCGACGTGCTGACGCGCCTCATCCGCGGCGAGGAGAACGGCGAGCGCCTGTCGGAGCGCGAGCTGCTGCACAACATTATCTTCATCCTCAATGCCGGCCACGAGACCACCACCAACCTCGTCGGCAACGGCCTCTATGCGTTGCTGGAGTGGCCGGAGGAGAAGGCGCGCCTGCTGCAGCAGCCGGAGCTGATCCGAACTGCGGTGGAGGAGTTCCTGCGCTTCGAAAGCCCCAACCAGCTCGGCAACCGACTGGCGCTTGCGCCGGTCAACATCGCGGGCGCGGACATCGCCGCCGGCACCTATCTCACTATTGGCATCGGCGCCGCCAACCGCGATCCGGCCGAGTTTGCCGATCCCGACCGGCTCGACATCGCGCGCGAGCCCAACCGGCATCTGGCCTTCGGCTCGGGCCCGCACGTGTGCATCGGTCTCAACGTGGCGCGGCTGGAAGGCCGCATCGCCATCGGCCGCTTCCTGGCGCGCTTCCCCGGCTACCGGCTTGCCGGCGCGCCCGTGCGCGGCGGCCGCGCCCGCTTCCGCGGGTTCCTGTCGATTCCGGTTGCGCTCTGAGGGTGCGGCGCCGGCCTCACCTCGATTTTGCCGTGCCCAGATTTCGCGGTGACTTGGATTCCCGCCTCCGCGGGAACGACGTTTGATGCGAGCGCACCCCAAGCGACGAACGTCACCCCCGCGGAGGCGGGGGTCCAGGTCACGTCTCAACGCGGTCACGGCCCACATGACGGCGTGCCCTGTCCGCAGGTGGCTCCTCGACGCAACCCCAGAACGCGTCGAACAAATCCTGCCATTCCGGATTGCTGGTTTCGATCAGGCGCATCTTCCAGGCCCGGTCCCACTTCTTGAGCTGCTTCTCCCGGCGGATGGCATCCGGCATCGTCTTGTGAGCCTCGTAGTAGACAAGAAGATGCACGCCATGGCGCTTGGTGAAGCCATCGATCAGATCTTGCTTGTGGAGGCCCGTGCGCCTCAACAGATCGCTTGTCACGCCAACATAGAGCGTTCCATTGCGCTTGCTCGCCAGGATGTACACGCAGGGCTGTTTCGGCATGACAACTGATAGCAGCTGCCCGTTGTTCTGTGCACTGGATTCCCGCCTTGGCGGGAATGACGTCTGATGTGAGCGCATCCCAAGCTATGAACGTCACCCCCGCGCAGGCGGGGGTCCAGGTCGCGTCTCAACGAGGGTGCGGGTGGTTGAGTATCCGCGAGCGTAGCACATGGCGTCAGCGCAATGGACAACACACCCGCCGAGCGTGGTGCACTGGATTCCCGCCTTCGCGGGAATGACGTTCATGGTTGTCGTTTCGCATCACTGTTGACGTCACCCCGCGCAGATGGGTTCCAGGACACGGTGCCGGCGAGGGTGTGCCCTCTACCCCGGTCGCACCTGTCCCGTGCCGCGCACGACGTATTTGAAGGTGGTGAGCTGCTCGACGCCGACGGGCCCCCGCGCGTGCAGGCGGCCGGTGGCGATGCCGATCTCGGCGCCCATGCCGAATTCGCCGCCGTCGGCGAACTGGGTGGAGGCGTTGTGCAGCACGATGGCGCTGTCCAGTTCGGCAAGAAAGCGATCGGCGGTCGCCTGGTCCTGCGCGATGATCGCGTCGGTGTGCTGCGAGCCGTACTTGCGCACGTGGGCCATGGCGCCGTCGACGCCCGCCACCCCCTTCACGGAGATGATGGCATCGAGATATTCGGTCGACCAGTCCTGCTCACTGGCCGCTTTCACACGTGCGTCGGCCTTCTGCGCCGCCGCGTCGCCGCGCACCTCGCAGCCAGCATCGGCGAGCGCCGCGATCAGCGCGCCGAGCGTTCCTGCAGATGCAGCCTGATCGACGAGCAACGTCTCCGTCGAGCCGCACACGCCCGTGCGCCGCATTTTGGCATTGACGACGATGCGCTTGGCCATCTCCAGGTCGGCGCTCTTGTCGACGTAGGTGTGGCAGAGGCCTTCCAGGTGCGCGAACACGGGCACGCGCGCCTCCTCCTGCACGCGGGCGACCAGGCTCTTGCCGCCGCGCGGCACAATCACGTCGATGGCGCCGTCGAGGCCCTTCAGCATCAGGCCGACGGCGTCGCGGTCGGTGGTGGGCACGAGCTGGATCGCGGTTTCCGGCAATCCCGCCTCGCGCAGGCCGCGTGCGAGGCACACCTGGATGGCGCGGCTGGAGTGATGGCTGTCGGAGCCGCCGCGCAGGATGGCCGCGTTGCCGGCCTTGAGGCACAGCGCGCCGGCGTCCGCCGTCACATTGGGGCGGCTCTCGTAGATGATGCCGACCACGCCGAGCGGCACGCGCATGCGCTCGATTCTGAGGCCGTTGGGCTGTGTCCACGCCGCGAGCACGCTGCCGACCGGATCGGCGAGCGCGGCAACCTCCTCCAGGCCCTTCGCCATGCCTTCGATGCGCTTGGGATCGAGCATCAGCCGGTCGAGATAGGACGCGGGCCGGTTCGCCTCCGTGGCGGCGGCAAGGTCGAGCTTGTTGGCCTCGATGATGGCGGCGGTGCGCGCGCGCAGCTCCTTGGCCGCCGTCAGCAATGCGCGGTTCTTGGCCTGCGTCGATGGGCGCGCCAGTGTGCCGGCCGCCGCACGCGCCTGCACGCCGACGGCGCGCATGGCCTCCGCCACGTTCTCCAGCGTCTCGGGCTTCTTGGTCTGCACGGTCATGGTCAGCCCTTGCTCAGCACCATGTCGTCGCGGTGCACCAGCTCGGTGCGGCCGGCGTGGCCGAGGATGGCGGCGATCTCGCCGCTCTTGCGGCCGATGATACGCTGGGCATCCTCGCGTGCATAGGCGATGAGGCCGCGGCCGAGTTCGCGCCCGTCGGCGGCGCGGATGACGACGGCATCGCCGCGCTCGAAGGTGCCCTGCACCTTGCGCACGCCCGCGGGCAGCAGGCTTTTGCCGGAGAGTAGCGCCTTCTCGGCGCCCTCGTCGATCTCGACGGTGCCTTTAGGCTCGAGCTGGCCGGCGATCCAGCGCTTGCGCGCGGTGACCGGATCGGACGGGGCGAGGAACCACGTGCACGGCGCGCCTTCCGAAAGCGCGCGCAGCGGATGCATGATCTTGCCGGAGCTGATCACCATGTTGCTGCCGGAGGCGAGCGCGATGCGGCCGGCCTCGATCTTGGTGACCATGCCGCCGCGCGAGAGCTCGGTGCCGGCGCTGCCGGCCATGGCCTCGATCTCGGGCGTGATCTGGCGCACCACGTCGAGGCGCTTGCCGTCCGTGCCGCGGCCGGGCGGCGCCGTGTAGAGGCCGTCGATGTCGGACAGCAGCACCAGGCAGTCGGCGCTCATCATGCTGGCGACGCGCGCGGAGAGGCGGTCGTTGTCGCCGTAGCGGATTTCGCTGGTTGCCACCGTGTCGTTCTCGTTGACGACGGGCACCGCGCCCTGGCCGAGCAGGGTGGCGATGGTCTGGCGCGCGTTGAGATAGCGGCGGCGCTCTTCCGTATCACCGAGTGTCAGCAGAATTTGCGCGGCCGTGAGTCCGTGCGCCTTCAGGATCGCTTGGTAGGCGCTCGCCAAAGAAATCTGCCCGACGGCGGCAGCCGCCTGCGACTGCTCCAGCGGCAGGGCGCCGCGCGGCAGGCCCAGCACGTGGCGGCCCAGCGCGATGGCGCCCGACGACACCACGATCACCTGCTTGCCGGCCTTCTTGAGCGCCGCCATGTCGGCGGCGAGCGACTCCAGCCACGCGGCGTTGAGCGCGCCCTTGGCGTGATCGACCAGCAGGCTCGAGCCGATCTTCACGACAATGCGGCGCGCCTTCGCCCACTCGGGACGAGCGCTCTTGGCCGGACTGGAGGTGGCGGTGGCAGGCATGGTCGATCTGGGGTTCGCGGCGCGCTTCTGTAGCAGGAAATATGGCGCACGTCAGACGGCGAAATCCTTAACGGGCCGCGCCGGACCTCGGTTTGGTGCGGATTACCGGGACTTGGTTTCCACGCCCGTAGTTCTTGCCAGTGGCATGTTGCCCTATCGGGAACACGGCAGTGCCGCCCCAGTTGTGCTGGAGGTTCAGAGCCGTCCGCAGACAAGGAGAGAGAGCCGCATGATTCACATCGTTGCCCCCGTTCTGGCCCTGGCCGTTGGACTTGCCAGCGGTGCCGCGCTGGCAGATCGCCCCGTGAGCGACCAGGAGCGCACGCAACTCGTGGCGGCGTTGCAGGCTCAGGGCTGCACCGGCGGCAGCATGGAGTTCGACGACGGCAAGTTCGAGGTCGATGATGCGCGCTGCGCCGACGGCAAGCAGTACGACCTCGAGTTCGACGCCGCCTTCAAGCTGATCAAGAAGGACGTCGACGACTAGCCGCGCCGCACGATCGGGGCGGGCACGCGCTCGATCATCACGTTGATGCAGGCGGGCCTGCCGCTGGCAATGGCCCGCTCGACGGCGCCGGGAAGGTCGGCGGCGCGCGTGACGAGCGCGCCGTGGCCGCCGAGCGCTTCCACCACCAGATCGTAGCGCGAGGGCAGCAGGTTGCAGCCGTGCGCGCGTGCCTCACCGTATTCGCGCAGCTGGATCTGGTGCTCGGCGTTCCAGGTGGCATCGTTACCGACAACGGCGACGAACGGAAGATTGTAGCGCACCGCGGTGTCGAACTCCGCCATGTGGAAGCCGAAGGTGCCGTCGCCCATCACGGCGATGACCTTGGCCGCGGGGTCGGCCGCGCGGGCGGCAATCGCCATCGCGATCGAGGAGCCGATGGAGCCGGCGGGGCCGTTGATGAGGCGCCGGCGCGGCGCCAGCATGGCCTGCGGCCACTGGCCAATCTCGCCGCCGTCGCACACCAGGATCGCTTGCGGATCGTTGTCGAAGACGGGCTGCAGCGCGCGGCACAACTCCGCGGGGTGCGCCGTGCCGGATTGACGGCTTGCCAGCGTCTCCCAGGCCGGCGGCCGATAGGCGGCGGCAGCGGCGACCTCGCTCAGCCAGGCGGCGTTGTGGTGTGGCGTGATGGCGTGGGCAACCAGCGCCTCGATGGCAGGCCGGGCATCCGCCATCACGCTGAAGGCCAGACGGTCGCCCTTCTCGCGCCGCACGCGCTCGATCGCGGATGGATCGGAGTCGATCACGGCAAAGCGGCAGGTGGACTGCACGAACGGCGCGTCGCCGAAGCGCAACGTGAAATCGAGCGTCTTGCCGAGCAGCACGATGAGATCGGCCGCGCGCAGAACCTCGGCAAAGGCGCCGAGGCGCGGATCGTTGATGCCGCGCGGGCTTTCCATCGGCAGCACGGGCACGCCGAGCGCCGCCTGCAGACTGGCGAGCGGCGCCAGATCTCCCGAGTGACAAAGCTGCGGCCCGGCGAGAACGAGGGGGTGTTTGGCTGAATCAATAAGGTCGCCAATCTGCCGAGCGTCGTCCTTGCCCAGATGCAGCACGCGCGGTGCCAGGTCGCCGGCGTGCGGGTGAAGCTCGGGGCGGTCCTCGACGCGCTCTTCCAGCAGGTCGAAGGGCAAACTGAGGTGCACCGGGCCGGGTCTCCCGGACGTGGCCGTTGCAACAGCCTTCGCGAGGTCGGTGCCCATGTCGATGCACGACTGCACAGTCCACGAGGCCTTCGTCACCGGCTCGGCCATGTCGGCCTGGCGTAGCTCCTGGAAGCCGCCGCGGCCGATCTCCCGGATGCCGGCATGCCCCGAAAGCAGTACGAGCGGCGACTCGCCTGCCATGGCCGTGCACAGCGCGGCGGCAGCATTGGTGAAGCCGGCGCCGCCGCTCACCCACACCACGCCGCATTGCCCGGTGAGGCGGCCCCACGCATCGGCCATATGCACGGCAGCCGCCTCATGGCGGACATGGATGAGCCTGAGCCGCGTGCCGAGCGCGGCGTCGAACAGCGGCATGATGTGGTTGCCCGACAGCGTGAAGATCGTGGTCAGGCCCGCCGAGTCCAACGTTCGGGCGATGAGGTCGGCGCCTCTGAGTGTCGGCATGCAAGGCCTCGGGTGATGCGTTGAGCTGGAGCCATCGGTCCGAAAGCTGCGGGAGTCAATCGCGTCATGCACGGCCCAGCCATGCTTTGCGCCGGCGCCGCGGCGTCATATCTTCGCGACGAGCTGAAGCGCTGGAACGCCAATGCCACCCCGTGTCGCCTCCATCGGCGAATGCATGATCGAGCTGTCGGCTGCGCCCGGCGGGCTTCTCGCGCGCGGCTACGGCGGCGATACGCTCAATACGGCGGTCTATCTGGCCCGGCTCGGCGTTGCGGTCGATTACGTGACCGCGCTCGGCGACGATCCGTGGAGCGCGGAGATGCTCGCCGGCTGGGCCGCGGAGGGGGTGGGGACGGGGTTGGTCGTGCGCCTGGCAGGGCGCGTGCCCGGCCTCTACATGATCACCACCGATGCGGCGGGACAGCGCCAGTTCCACTACTGGCGCGACAGTGCGCCCGCGCGGCAACTGTTCGACCTGCCCGAGACTGCGCGCATCGCGGCGGCACTGGCGGACTATGACGCCATCTATTTCTCCGGCATCTCGCTGTCGCTGTACGGTGCGCACGGCCGCGAGCGGCTGTTCGGCGCGCTCGACGGAGCCCGCCGGCGGGGTCACCGCATCGTGTTCGACACCAATTTCCGGCCGCGCGGCTGGCCGGACAAGGCCGTCGCGCAGGCGGCCTATCGCGAGGCGCTGCGGCGGGCCGATCTCATCATGGCTTCGACCGAGGACCTGAGCCTGTTGTTCGCCGATGACGGTACGGCCGAGCTGGCTGCTGCATCTGAGCGCACCGAGGTGGTGCTGAAGCTGTCCGAGCCGGCGGTGCGCATCGAGCATCGAGGCCGGCTGCAGACAGTGCGGGCCGAGCCCGTTGCCAACGTCATCGACACAACGGCGGCCGGCGACAGTTTTGCGGCCGCCTATCTCGCGGCGCGTCTGGCCGGCGCGGAACCGGCGGAGGCGGCACGCTGCGGCCACCGGCTGGCAGGGGCCGTCGTTCAACACCGCGGCGCGATCATTCCGCGCACAGCAATGCCGGATGGATGCCGCTTTGCCGCCGGCAAGGGAGAAGCGCAATGACCAAGACTGCCGAAGCTCGCCGCACGCGGCTGGAGGAGATCCTGCGCGCATCGCCGATCATCCCGGTCATCACCATCGAGCGTGTCGAGGATGCGGTGCCGCTGGCGCGGGCACTCGTCGCGGGCGGGATCACGGCGCTGGAAGTCACGCTGCGGACGCCGGCGGCGCCCGCGGCAGCCAAGGCGATAGCGCAATCGGTGCCGGACGCCGTGCTCGGCCTCGGCACCGTGCTGACGCGCGATGATCTCAACACCGCGCGCAGCCTCAACGCCCGCTATGTGGTGAGTCCCGGCGCGACGCCGGAGCTGCTCGACGCGGCGGCCGGCGGCGACCTGCCGTTGCTGCCGGGCGTGCAGACGGCGTCCGAGGTGATGGCGGCGCTGGCACGCGGCTTCGACATCCTGAAGTTCTTCCCGGCGGCGCCGGCAGGCGGGATCCAGGCGCTGAGGGCGCTCGCCGGACCATTCCCACAAGTCCGCTTCTGTCCCACCGGCGGCGTCAGCGCGGACAATTTCACCGACTGGCTGGCGCAGCCCAACGTGATGGCGGTCGGCGGCTCATGGCTGGCCCCGGCCTCCGACATGCGCGCGGGCAACTGGCCGGCAATCACCGAGCGGGCGCGGCGTGCAGTGGCGAAGCTCGCCGACACGCAAGGCAAGGCGCGCTCCTCCTAGCTCGGCGGAGACTGCGCGCGCAGTGCGCCGAGCACGATCGCACGCATGGCGCGGTCACTGAGGGATTGCGGCGCGTCGAGCGCCATGCGCTGCAGGGCGTCGCGGTGCTGCGGGCTGACGTTGCCGCCGAGCCCGGCAAAGGCGGAGCGGGCGAGTTCGACATATCCGGCGCTCTTGAGCCGCGACAGCGCGCCCGCCAGCCGCTCCTCCGTCTCGGTCATGTCCGTGCCGAGCGGATAGGGCGGCAGCAGACCGGCGCGCCGCGGGGCGCCCAGCATCTCAGACAGCCGTTGCGGCGTATTGCGCGTGGCCTCGTCGGGCAGCGTGAACGACTTGGCGAGCTTGCCGGCGGCCTGTGCGTCGTCTTGCAGGCGCTGCTGAAAGCGGCCGTCGGCGACGGCCAGCAGGCTCGCGACGCAGGCGCTGTCCGATTTGCCACGCAGGTCGGCGATGCCGTACTCCGTCACCACCACGTCGCGCAGGTGGCGCGGCACCGTCACGTTGCCGTAGCGCCATACGATGTTGCTGGTGGCGACGCCGGCCTGCTGGCGCGTGCTGCGCACGGCGATGATGGAGCGCGCGCCGTCCAGCGCCTGCGCCAGGGTGACGAGGTCGTGCTGGCCGCCTGCGCCGCTGACGACGCGGCCGTCCTCCAGCATGTCGGACGAGGCGGCGCCCAGCAGCGTGACGATCATCGCCGTATTGACGAAACGCGCATCGCGCCGCTGCGCGCGCTTGAGCGCCTCGTCGCCGTCGAGCGTGTTGGTGAACGAGATCGACGTCATGGCGATGTCGGCGATTTGCTCCTGCGGCATCTCGCGCAGCTCGCGGTAGAAGGCCTGGTTGCCGACGAAGAAGCCGGCGTGCAGTGCCGCCGTCCTGCCGTCCCTGTCGGTGACGCGGCGCTTCAGGATGCCGGCGCGCTTCAGCGCGAGGAAGGCATCGACCAGCATCTCGGTGCAACCGTAGAGGCCGATCCGGAACGGCTCCAACTCCGCGTCGGGTGCGGGCTTGCCGAGCCGGCCGACGAGGTCGCGGAACTCGGCGTTGCGCGTGTGGCGCAGGATGAGGGTGTGCGCCAACGCGTCCGCGAACGAGCCGATGCCGAGCTGAAGCGTGCCGCCGTCCTTGATCAGGGTCGCCACATGCAGCGCCATGGCGTAGTCGGCGAGCGACACCGGCTCCTTTGGCGGCGCGAACAGATCGTAGGTGGGTGTGGCGGGCTCGAGCAGCATGTCGAAGGCGTCGCGCGCCACCTCGGCCTCGCCGGGCATGTACGGGAGGTTCGCGTTGATCTCGCCCGCAAACACGATGGGCTTGCCCTCGCGCCGGCGCCGCGCGACGTAGGGCATGAGGTCGAGCGTCACGTCCGTGTTGGCGCTGAGGCTGAGGCGGGTGCCGCCGCGCGGCTCGGGCGCCACCAGCTGGCCCATCACGTTGGTGCCGATGCGCTCAAGATGCGCGGCGACGCGGGAATAGTTGAGGCTGGTGTAGTGCTGCTGCACGTGCGCGTTGCCGAGCCAGGCGCCGGCCTGCAGGAAGAACTCCGTCACCTCGATGTTGGGCGGCAGCGTGCCCGCCTGCAGCGCCCTGGCGTAGGCAAGGTCGGGATAGCTCGCAAACAGCCGGTCGAGCAGCGGCTTGGCGAAGCGCTCCTCCAGGTTGGTGCGGTAGCGCGGCCGCGTCAGCGACAGGCCCGTGAAGATGTGCAGCCTGATGCTGCGATCGGCCTCCGCGAGCTTGCAAAGCGCGTTGACGAGCAGCACCGGTTTGCCGATCCCGATCGGCACGGCCAGCCGGATATCCCGCCCGACGCGGTCGACAATGGCCTCGGCGCAGCGGGCGGGATCGGCGGACATGAACGGTGCGATGAGTTTGGTTCCTGTCGGTATAAGACGCGTTCGGCAAGTTCAAAGAGGGAGTCGACGGCGGCGAATGCGTGATTTCTCCACTACGACGAGCGACCTCGAGAGTTCCGGTTCTGGGATCGCGGCCATCACTGCGACCAGCCGATCGATGACCTGATCCTCCTTCCACACGCCGCCACGGAAGAGGATCAACGCGGGGCCGCTGGCGTCGCCCAAAGCCAGAAGCCGCGGGTAATCGAGGTCGGCTGTTACAATGATGCGGCCATCCTGCGTTGCGCGAGAGATAATCTCAACGTCAGAAGCGCTCGCGAGGCCAATCGTCGAGGCATGGACGGCATCGTGACCATTGCTCAACAACCACTGGGCCACGGCTGGCGACAGCGGCATGTCGACCAGGAATTTCACCCGGCATGCTCGACCGTTTCATCCTCAGCCAGGGAGGCCGCATAGCGCAGCGCTTCGTCGATGTCCGCGGGTTCGAGATAGGGATAATTTTCGAGGATCGCCTCGCGTGTTTCGCCGGCTGCCAAAAGCCCAAGCAGTCGCGAAACCGGGAAGCGCAGCCCGCGTATGCAGGGTTTGCCGCCCAAGACGGTGGGATCGACGGTGATGCGGTCGAATTTCATGCCCTGAAAGATAGCACATAGCTTGGGTCAAGCGAAGCGCCGCCCCCGACCTGAAAACCAGGAAGTGTTGGGGTTTGCTGGGCCTTTGCTGCCGCTTGGTGCAACCTACGCCAGTCACTTCATCGTCGGGATCACGAACTCGGCGCCTTCCTTCATGCCGGAGGGCCAGCGCGAGGTGACGGTCTTGGTCTTGGTGTAGAAGCGCACCGAGTCCGGGCCGTGCTGGTTGAGGTCGCCGAAGCCGGAGCGTTTCCAGCCGCCGAAGGTGTAGTAGGCGAGCGGCACCGGGATCGGCACGTTGACGCCGACCATGCCGACCTGAACTTTGGCGGCGAAGTCGCGGGCGGCGTCGCCGTCACGCGTGAAGATGGCGACGCCGTTGCCGTACTCGTGGTCGTTGGCGAGCTTGAGGCCTTCCTCGTAGGTCTTGGCGCGCACCACGGAGAGCACGGGGCCGAAGATCTCCTCCTTGTAGATGCGCATGTCGCGCGTCACGTCGTCGAACAGGCAGCCGCCCATGTAGAAGCCCGACTCGTAGCCCTGCATTTTGAAGTTGCGGCCGTCGACCTTCAGCTTGGCGCCTTCCTCGACGCCGAGCGCGACGTAGTCCTTCACCTTCTTCAGGTGCGCGGCCGTGACCAGCGGGCCGAAGTCGGCATCCGCGGCCGTGGAGGGGCCGATCTTGAGGCTCTCCACGCGCGGGATCAGCTTCTCGACCAGGATGTCGGCCGTCTTCTGACCGACAGGCACCGCGACCGACACCGCCATGCAGCGCTCGCCGGCCGAGCCGTAGCCGGCGCCGATGAGGGCGTCGACGGCCTGGTCCATGTCGGCGTCGGGCATCACGATCATGTGGTTCTTGGCGCCGCCGAAGCACTGCACGCGCTTACCCGCGGAACAGCCCTTGCCGTAGATGTATTCGGCGATCGGCGTGGAGCCGACGAAGCCGACGGCCTGGATGTCGGGATGCTCCAGGATGGCGTCGACCGCTTCCTTGTCGCCGTTGACGACGTTGAGCACGCCGGCCGGCAGGCCCGCTTCCATGAACAGCTCGGCCAGCATCATCGGCACGCCGGGGTCGCGCTCGGACGGCTTGAGGATGAAGGCATTGCCGCACGCCAGCGCCGGCGCCGCCTTCCACAGCGGGATCATGGCCGGGAAGTTGAAGGGCGTGATGCCCGCCACCACACCCAGCGGCTGGCGCATGGAATAGAGGTCGATGCCGGGGCCGGCGCCCTCCGTGTATTCGCCCTTCATCAGGTGCGGGATGCCGATGGCGAACTCCACCACTTCCAGTCCGCGCTGCAGGTCGCCCTTGGCGTCGGCGACGGTCTTGCCGTGCTCGCGCGCCAGCACGTCGGCCAGCTTGTCGTAGTCGCGGTTGGCGAGCTCGAGGAACTTCATCATCACGCGCGCCCGCCGCTGCGGGTTGGTCGCGGCCCATGCCGGCTGCGCGGCCTTGGCGTTCTCCACCGCTGCCGCCACCTCGGCCTTGGAGGCAAAGGCGACCTTGGCGCGCACCTCGCCCGTCATGGGCTGGAACACATCGCCCGCGCGGCCACTCGCCCCCTTCACGTGCTTGCCGCCGATGAAATGGCCGTAGTCGAGCATGTCGTACTCCTGAGCGAGAGATTTTATAAATTTTGCGTTGGCCTATCACCCCAGGCGGGGCACGGCAAGTCGAGCCAACGCCCATCCGGCATGCTGCTTGCGCACCGCGGCCGGTTTCTATGTCGCGCTATCGACGCGCGCCGCGACAAGCGCGCCCACCTCGCGGGCGTGGGTGGCGATCATGAAGTGCGCGGCGCCGTCGATGAGATGAAACTGCGCGCCCCCGATGCAGCCGGCGAGAAGCTGGTTGGCGCGGCGTGCGGCCGGATGGCTGGCCGTTCCCGTCATCACCAGGGTCGGCACGGCGAGCCGTGCAAGCGCGTCCGGCGCCAGCGGGTAGCCCATCGCGCTCGCCCAGTCGAGCACGTTGACGTGCGTCGTCTGTACGGCGTAGGCGCGCACGCGTTCGGGCCAGGAGGCCCAGGTGCCGGCACCGCCGTAGAAATCGATCATGGCGGCGATCGCGTCCTTTTGGCCGGCCTTGAAGGCGGCGAAATAAGCCTCCGTCATATGGCGGAAGCCGCCGTAGTGCGCCTCTTCACCCATGGCGCGCAGCAGCTCGAGCGCCGGCGCTTCCAAGATGCTGAGGCTCGCCAGCGGCACCTGCCCGCGCAGCGCGACCACCAGCGACACGAGCCCGCCGTAGGAATGGCCGACCAGATGCACGGGCCCGCCGGCCCGCGCGATCACCGCTTCGAGGATGTCCACCTCGTGGGCGATGGAGGGATCGCTCTCGGTCCGCCGCTCGGCCGTGGTGCCGTAGCCGAGCAGGCTGGTGGTGACGCAGCGGTACTTGCCGTCCCACGTCGCCATGATCGGCCGCCACGCGGCGCCCGTGCTGCAGGAGCCCGGCACGAGCACCACCGTCGGCCCCGAGCCAATTTCGTCGTAGTCGATCCGTCCGCGCGCATCCTCGATCATGGTGCGCAGTCTAGCTGGATGTTGCGCGTTTGGCGCGGGCTAGGCGTCGGGCATGAATAGGCTGCGCGCCTTCTGCACTTCCTCGGCGATGAAATCGCTGGTGACGCGGATGCGCAGCATCGGCGCCAGGTCGGCGTGGGTGATCAGCCAGAACGTGCGCACGATGCGGACGTCGCGCGGCAAGACCGGCACCAGGTCGGGGATACCGGCGGTCACGAAGTGCGGCAGCACGCATACCCCGGCCCCGGCGCGGGTGGCATTCAACTGTGCGATCAAGTTGGTGGAGGCGAAGTTGGCTTTCAGGTCCTTCTCGATCAGCGGCAGGTAATCCAGCTCGGGCGTGAAGATCAGATCGTCGATGTAGCCGATCAGCCGGTGTTGCTTGAGATCGGCCGGTTCGTTGATCGGGGGACGCCGGGCGAGATACTCGGGCGAGGCGAACAGCCCGAGCACGTAATCCGTAAGCTTACGGGCCTTCAGCCGTCCCGCAGCCGGCCGCGCCAGCACGATCGCCATGTCCGCCTCGCGCTTGGACAGCGAGAACTGGCGCGGCATCGCCACCAGGTCCACGTCGAGGCCGGGATGCTGGCGGCACAGGTTCCACAGCCGCGGCGCCAGGAAGATCGAGCCGAAGCCGTCCGGGGCGCCGATGCGAATGGCCCCCGACAGGTCGAGGTCGGCGTCGCTGATCTCGCTCGAGGCCTGATGCGCGGCCGCTTCCATAACCTCGGCGTGTCGCATCAGCCGTTCACCCGCCTGGGTAAGCTTGTAGCCCTGCGGGCTTCGCTCGAACAAAGTCGCCTTGAGGCTGTCCTCCAGCGCCCCGATGCGCCGCGACACGGTGGTATGATCAACGTCGAGCTGCCGGGCGGCTGAGGTGAGCTTGCCGGTCCGGGCGATGGTCAGGAAGAACCTGAGGTCATTCCAATCGAAGCCGCGCATTAAGGCAGGGTCAGATTGGCATTTGCGCACACAAACATAGCGTATAGTTTCATGGCGGTGCACAAATCGCAATGCTATGTTATCGCAAATGCATGGCAGGAGATGAAGAGCTGCAGGGCGGCGCGGAGCTGCCCCGGGCAAGCTTCTTTCTCCGCGCGGTTGATCCCTGCGGGATCGCGTCTGCCAGAGCTATGAGCTAACGGGGCGATAGCAGCCAGCTAGACGCCGCGAAGACTGCCGTACAGGCAGCTAGGACTGGGAGGACCGAGACTGTGAGCGCCACAAACGCTTTGGCTGCCGACACGCACGACACCGTGCCCAAGCTGCTGCTGCGCAACGCATCGCTGTATGGGAACCGTCCCGCGATGCGCCACAAGGACTTCGGCATCTGGCAGACGTGGACGTGGTCGCGCGTGCGCGACGAGGTCCGCAGCTTCGCCGTCGGCCTCAGGAAGCTCGGCTTGGAGCGCGGCGAGGCGGTCGCCATCATCGGCGACAACCGCCCACGCCTGTATGCGGCGTTCGCGGCCGTGCAGAGTGTCGGCGGCATCGCCGTGCCGTCCTACCAGGACTCGGTTGCCGAGGAGATGGCCTACGTCCTCGACCATGCCGAGGTGAAGTTCGCCATCGTCCAGAACCAGGAGCAGGTCGACAAGCTGATCTCCGTCGCCGACCGCCTGCCGCATCTGCGCATGGTGATCTACGAGGAGGAGCGCGGCCTCGTCTCCTACGACCACAGCAAGCTGCAGTCGTTCGAGACCGTGCAGAAGCTCGGCCGCGAGGAGATGCGCAAGAACGCCGGCGCGACGGGCTGGTGGCAGGACGAGATCGCCAAGGGCAAAGGCTCCGACGTTTCGGTGATGCTCTACACGTCCGGCACCACCGGCCGGCCCAAGGGTGTCATCCTCACCCACGACAACATCGTCATCTCGGCGCGCAACGGCAACACGTTCGACCACTTCACGGCCGACGATACGCTGCTTGCCTATCTGCCCATGGCCTGGGTGGGCGATCATCTGTTCTCCTACGGCCAGACGTTCGCCTCGGGCATGTCGCTCGCCTGCCCCGAGAGCCCCGAGACCATCATCGAGGACCGCCGCGAGATCGCGCCGACATATTTCTTCGCGCCGCCGCGCGTGTTCGAGAACCTCCTGACGCAGATCATGGTGCGGATGGAGGATGCCGGCCGCCTAAAGAAGGGCATGTTCGACTACTTCCTGAAGGTGGCGCGCCGCTCCGGCGAGCTGATCCTCGACGGCGCTCCGGTCGGCGCCAAGGAGCGCGTTCTCTATTGGCTCGGCGACAAGTTCGTCTACGGCCCGCTCAAGAACCGCATGGGCTTCTCCAATATCCGCGTGGCCTACACGGCGGGCGAGGCGATCGGACCCGAGCTGTTCCGCTTCTATCGTTCGCTCGGCATCAACCTGAAGCAGCTCTACGGCCAGACCGAAGCGACGGTCTACATCACGCTGCAGCCCGACGGCGAGGTGTTCGCCGATACCGTCGGCAAGCCAGGTCCCGACGTCGAGATCAAGATCGCCGACAGCGGCGAGGTGCTCTATCGCAGCCCCGGCGTCTTCACCGGCTACTACAAGAACGACGACGCCACCCGCGAAACCAAGACCAACGACGGCTGGGTGCATACGGGCGACGCCGGTTTCTTCGACGCACGCGGCCACCTCAAGATCATCGACCGCGCCAAGGACGTCGGCCGGCTCAGCAACGGCGCGCTGTTCGCCCCGAAATATCTCGAGAACCGCATCAAGTTCTATCCCGAGATTCGCGAGGCGGTCGCCTTCGGCCAGGGCCGCGACTACGTGACGATGTTCATCAACATCGACCTCACCTCGGTCGGCAACTGGGCGGAGCGCAACAACATCGCCTATGCCAGCTACCAGGAGCTGGCCGCGCATCCGAAGGTGTATGAGATCGTCGCCAGCCGCATCGAGGAGATGAACCAGGCGCTGGCCGGCGAGCCGCAGATGGCGGAGTCGCAGGTCGCGCGCTTCCTGATCCTGCACAAGGAGCTCGATGCCGACGACGGCGAGATGACGCGCACGCAGAAGGTGCGCCGCTCCGCTATCCAGGATCGCTACGGCAAGCTGATCGCCGCGCTCTACGACGGCTCGACCGAGTGCCACATCGCCACCGAGGTAACGTTCGAGGACGGCCGCAAGGGCATGGTGGAGGGCAACTTGGCGATCGCGGACGTGAAGAGGTTCCAGCCGCGAGCCTCTGCCGAGCCGGTGCGGGAGGCTGCCGAATGAAGGCGGATGTGGAACCGAAGGCGACCATGGCCGGCGACGTCGAGCCGGGCCAGGTGATGCTCTCCGTGGAGAACGTCTCGCTGTCGTTCGGCGGGGTCAAGGCGATCCGCGGCGTGTCGTTCGACATCCGCAAGGGCGAGATCCGCGCCATCATCGGCCCCAACGGTGCCGGCAAGACGTCGATGCTGAACGTCATCAACGGCTTCTATCACCCGCAGGAAGGCGTGATCACCTTCAAGGGGCGGCGGCGCAGCGCCATGCGCCCCTACATCGCCGCCAGCCAGGGCATTGCGCGCACGTTCCAGAACGTCGCCCTGTTCAAGGGCATGTCGACGCTCGACAACATCATGACCGGCCGCACCCTCAAGATGAAGCGCGGGCTGCTCTCCCACGCTTTCCATTTCGGTCCGGCCAAGAACGAGGAAATCCGTCACCGCGAGGCGGTCGAGCGCATCATCGACTTTCTCGAGATCGCCCACATTCGCAAGGCCCCCGTCGGCAAGCTGCCCTACGGCCTGCAGAAGCGGGTCGAACTCGGCCGCGCACTTGCCATGGAGCCGGAGCTGCTGCTGCTCGACGAGCCGATGGCCGGCATGAACCTCGAGGAGAAGCAGGACATGTCCCGCTTCATCCTCACCGTGAAGGACACCTTCAACACCACCATCGTCATCATCGAGCACGACATGGGCGTGGTCATGGATCTTTCCGACCGCGTGGTGGTGCTGGACTACGGCAAGAAGATTGCCGACGGCACACCGGCCGAGGTGCAGAGCAACCAGGCCGTGATCGACGCCTATCTTGGCGTGGCACACTAGGGGGCGGCAGAGTGGTAGCGTTCGGTCAGTTTGCAGAAGTCCTCATCGGTGGCCTGCTTGCAGGCGTGCTCTATTCACTGGTGGCGCTTGGCTTCGTCCTCATCTTCAAGGCCTCGGGCGTCTTCAACTTCGCCCAGGGCGCCATGGTGCTGCTGGCCGGCCTCGCCCTGGTGCGGCCGCTCGACTACATGGTCGCCCACGGCTTTCCCGTCTGGGCCGCGATCGTGCTGGGGCTCGGGTTCGCCGCGGTGGTGATGGCGGCGTCTGCCTGGCTGATCGAGCGCTTTGTGCTCGGGCCGCTCGTCAACCAGGACGGCCTGACTCTGTTCATGTCGACCATCGGCGCGACCTTCATCATCGAGGGCGGGGCGCAGATGATCTTCGGCTCCGACGTGTACCCCCTGCGGCTGTTCCCGACGGACGCGTGGTTCCTGTTCGAGAACCTGTTCCCGGGCGGCATCCTGGTCAACAAGCTCGACGTGTGGGGCGCGCTCATCGCCGGCATCCTGGTGGCGGGCCTTGCCGTCTTCTTCCAGCGCACCAAGACCGGACGCGCGCTGCGCGCGGTGGCCGACGACCACGCCGCCGCGCAGTCGGTCGGCATCCCCATCAGCTGGATCTGGTTCGTGGTGTGGCTGGTGGCCGGCCTCGTCGCGCTGGTGGCGGCGACGGTGTGGGGCACCAAGCTCGGCGTGCAGTTCTCCATCACCTTCCTGGCGCTGAAGGCGCTGCCCGTTCTCATCATCGGCGGCTTCACCTCGGTGCCGGGCGCCATCGTCGGCGGCCTCATCGTCGGCGCCGGTGAGAAGGTGGCCGAGGTTTACCTCGGGCCGCTGATCGGCGGTGGCATCGAGTACTGGTTCGCCTACGTGCTGGCCTTGATCGTGCTGCTCGGACGCCCGCAAGGGCTGTTCGGCGAGCGCATCATCGAGCGGATCTGAGGAGGGGCCCATGCTTTATCGCGAGGCCGGACAGTTCAAGTCCTCCTACTCCGCCGACATGGCCATGTTCCCGATCCGGCAGGATCGGATCGCGCTGGTGCTGCTGCTGATCGCCGCGTTCTTCGTCGTGCCGTTCGTCGCCAGCGACTACTTCCTGCGCGCCATCCTGGTGCCGTTCCTGATCCTGGCTTTGGGCGCCATCGGGCTGAACATCCTCGTCGGCTATTGCGGGCAGATCTCGCTCGGTGCCGGCGCGTTCATGGCGATCGGCGCCTACAGCACCTACAAGTTCACCACCGGTGTGCACCTACCGCTCGACTGGTTCGGCACAGAAATCAGTATCCCTCCGCTGGCCGTGCTGCCCTCGATCCTGCTCGGCGGGTTCATGGCGGCCTTCGTCGGCATCCTGTTCGGTATCCCCAGCCTGCGCATCAAGGGCCTCTATCTCGCGGTGGCGACGCTGGCGGCGCAGTTCTTCTTCGACTGGGTGTTCATCCGCGTGAAGTGGTTCTCCAACTACACGCCGTCGGGCTCGGTGGCGGCGCCGGAGCTCAACTTCTTCGGGCTGGTCGTGCACAGCTCGGTCGAACGCTATCTGCTGTGCCTGATCTTCGTGACCGTGTTCGCCTTCATCGCCAAGAACCTGGTGCGCGGCAGCCTGGGCCGGCAGTGGATGGCGATCCGCGATATGGACATCGCCGCGGAGCTGATGGGCATCCGCCCCTTCTACGCCAAGCTGACGGCCTTTGCCGTGTCGTCATTCATGATCGGTATCTCTGGCGCGCTGTGGGCGTTCGTCTACCTCGGCGCCTGGGAGCCGCTGGCGTTCGACATCAACCGGTCGTTCCAGCTTCTGTTCATGGTGATCATCGGCGGCTTGGGCTCGATCCTCGGCTCGTTCCTGGGCGCGGCGTTCATTCTCATCCTGCCGATATTCCTCGATCAGGTGCCGCATGCCTTGGGCATCCCGATCTCGGTGGAAACCGTCTCCCACCTCGTGTTCATCATTCAGGGCTCGCTGATCTGCTACCTGCTGATCGTCGAGCCGCATGGGTTCGCAAGGCTTTGGGCGATTGCGAAGGAGAAACTCAGGCTCTGGCCCTATCCCTACTAGGGCCGGGATTGCGGGTGCGACTGGCAATGCGGAGCGGCCGGTCTTCCTTGGTGCAATAAGGCTCGCGTGCGTACGGCCTCGCGCCGTGAAAAGGAGGAAATGAAATGCTTCGAAGATCCCTTGCTTTGGGCGCGGCCTTGCTCGGCTTGGCAGCACTCGAGGAGCCGGCATTGGCCCAGGGTGCAGGCGAACAGTTCCTGCCGAGGCTGGTCTACCGGACCGGCGCCTACGCTCCGAACGGCATCCCCTTCGCCAACGGCGCTGCCGACTACTACACCATGCTGAATGAGCGCGACGGCGGCATCGGCGGCGTCAAGGTCGTGATGGAGGAGTGCGAGACCGGCTACGCCACCGACAAGGGCGTGGAGTGCTACGAGCGCCTCAAGAGCAAGGGCGCCACGGGTGCTGCGTACGTGTCGCCGCTCTCCACCGGCATCACCTTCGCCCTGACGGAGAAGGTCTTCAGCGACAAGATCCCGCTGCTGACCCTCGGCTACGGCCGCTCCGAAAGCCGCAACGGTGCGGTGTTCCCCTGGAACTTCATCGCCCTCGGCAGCTACTGGACCGCGGCTGACGTCGCCATCCAGCACATTGCCAAGGAGCTGGGCGGATTCGACAACCTGAAGGGCAAGAAGATCAGCCTCGTCTATCACGACAGCCCCTACGGCAAGGAGCCGATCCCGGCACTGCAGCTTCGTGCGCAGAAGAACGGCTTCGAGTTCACGGCCATCCCGGTCACGCATCCGGGCGTGGAGCAGAAGTCGCAGTGGCTCGCCATCCGCCAGAACCGGCCCGACTACGTGCTGCTCTGGGGCTGGGGCGTCATGAACAGCGTGGCGATCCAGGAAGCGGCCGCCGTGGCCTATCCGCGCGACAAGATGATCGGCGTGTGGTGGTCGGGCGCGGAGCCTGACGTGACACCGGCCGGCGACAAGGCGACGGGCTACAAGGCGCTGCTGCTGCAGCATCCCGCCGGCAAGTTCGCCGTGCACGCGGACGTTGAGAAGCACGTCTACGCCAAGGGTCTTGGCGTCGGCAAGGACACCCTCGGCCAGGTGCTCTTCAACCGCGGCCTGATCGACTCGTTGATCGGCTCCGAGGCGATCCGTACGGCGCAAGGCAAGTTCGGCAAGAAGCCGCTCACCGGCGAGCAGGTGCGCTGGGGCTTCGAGAACCTGGACATCAGCGCCGCGCGCATCAAGGAGCTGGGCTTCGAGGGCATGCTTGCGCCCTTCAAGTTCTCCTGCGCCGACCACCAGGGTGCGGACATGGCCCGCGTCCATCAGTGGGACGGCAAGGCCTGGAAGGTGATCTCCGACTTCTACACCGCCGATCGCAGCCTGCTCGATCCGCTGGTGGCGGATGCGGCGGCCAAGTACGCGGCCGAGAAGAAGATCACGCCGGAGTGCGCCAAGTCCTGATCCCTGGCGCGGATCAATCAATCGGGGAGGCGGCCCGTGCCGCCTCTCCGGCTCTCCCAAGCGATCGACAGGAGCTGACAGCGTGTCGCCTGCACAACCAGCCGAGAAGCCCGAGGCGACAACCGCCATCCTGGCGGTCAAGAACATCGAGGTGATCTACGATCACGTTATCCTGGTTCTGAAGGGCGTGTCCCTGGATGTCCAGAAGGGCGGCATCGTCGCCCTGCTCGGCGCCAACGGCGCCGGCAAGTCGACAACATTGAAAGCCATCTCCAACCTCATCAAGTCCGAGCGCGGCGACGTCACCAAGGGTTCCATCGAGTTCAACGGCGAGCGCGTCGACGGCCTCACCCCCAACGATCTTGTGCGCCGCGGCTGCATCCAGGTGATGGAGGGCCGGCACTGCTTCGGCCATCTTACCGTCGAGGAAAATCTTCTCACCGGCGCCTTCACCCGCCAGGACGGCCGTGCCGCCGTCGCGCGCGATCTGGAGATGGTCTACGGCTACTTCCCGCGTCTCAAGGAACGGCGCACCTCTCTTGCGGGCTACATCTCGGGCGGCGAGCAGCAGATGACCGCCATCGGGCGCGCGCTGATGTCCGCACCCAGCACCGTGCTGCTCGACGAGCCGTCCATGGGGCTGGCGCCGCAGCTTGTGGAGGAAATTTTCGAGATCGTGAAGCGGCTCAATGCCGAGCAGGGCCTGTCCGTGCTGCTCGCCGAGCAGAACACCAACATGGCCCTCAAGTACGCCACCTACGGCTACATTCTCGAGAACGGCCGCGTGGTGATGGACGGCGAGGCCAAGTCGCTGCGCGAGAACGAGGACGTGCGCGAGTTCTACCTCGGCATCGGCGGCGCCGACCGCAGGAGCTTCCGCGACGTGAAGTCCTACAAGCGGCGCAAGCGCTGGCTGGCCTAGCCGGTTAACTCTGCTCGATCCCCTGATCGTGTTGCAGTTGGGCGCCGCCCAGGCGCTGTGCCTGCCATGGCGGTTGACGGTGAAGCCACCTATCGGCCAGAACGATCGATAGTGTTCTATCCAGGATGCCGTTGGAGGACGTCGATGGCGGAAGCGCCGCACTACGACCAGCTGGAAACCCGCGACCCCGAGCAGCGGGAGCTGGCGCAGTTCAACCTGCTGCCGGACCTCCTCCGCAAGGCAATCGCCGGAGCGCCGGGCTGGGCGCAGCACCTCAAGGGGGTGGATGCCGCCGCCGTCACCTCGCGCGAGGCGCTGGCCGCACTCCCGGTGCTGCGCAAGACGAACCTGCACGAGCTGCAGGCGCAGCGCCCGCCGTTTGGCGGCTTCGCCACGCTGGCGCCGAACGCCGTGGGGCGCATCTTCATGTCGCCGGGCCCGATCTTCGAGCCCGAGGGCTACGGCGAGGACTGGTGGCGCGCGGCGCGCGCGCTGTATGCCGCCGGCATCCGCAAGGGCGATATCGTGCACAACACGTTCGCCTATCACCTCACGCCGGGCGGCTGGATCCTCGACTCGGGCGCGCGGGCGCTGGGCTGCGCCGTGATCGCGGCCGGGCCCGGCAACACCGAGCAGCAGCTCGAAGCCATCCGCGTCCTAAAGCCGACGGTCTACATCGGCGTGCCCGACTACCTGAAGATCCTGCTCGACAAGGGCAAGGAGCTCGGCAAGGACGTGAGCTCGATCAGGAAAGCGCTGGTAGGCGGCGGCGCGCTGTTCCCCTCGCTGCGCGCTGAATACAAGCAGCGCGGCATCCCCACCTTCCAGACCTACGCCACCGCCGACCTCGGCATCATCGCCTACGAGAGCGAGGCCCTCGACGGCATGATCGTCGATGAGGGCGCCGTGGTGGAGATCGTGCGCCCGGGCACCGGCGATCCGGTGCCGGCCGGCGAGGTGGGCGAAGTGGTGGTGACTGCCTTCAATCGCGACTATCCCATGATCCGTTTCGCCACCGGCGACCTGTCCGCCGTGCTGCCTGGCATCAGCCCGTGCGGCCGCACCAACATGCGCATCAAGGGCTGGCTCGGCCGCGCCGACCAGACCACCAAGGTCAAGGGCATGTTCGTGCATCCCGAGCAGGTGGCGGAGGTGGCCAAGCGCCATCCGGGCCTCGGCCGCGTGCGCCTTGTCGTCGGCCGCGCCGGGGAGCAGGATACGATGACGCTGAAGGCGGAAGCGGAGGGCGCCGATGCCGGGCTGCAGGCCAAGATCGCCAGCTCGCTGCAGGATGTCACCAAGCTCAAGGGCGAGGTGGAGATCGTGGCGCCGGGCTCGCTTCCCAACGATGGCAAGGTCATTGCGGACGAGCGCACCTACACCTGACGGGCGTTGCTTGCGGCCCTGCGGCCGGCACGGAGACGCGCAGTGATCCCGATCCTGCTGTTCCTGGCGGTGGTGCTCGGGCTCGCCATGCTGCCGCAGCTCTGGGTGCGCAACGTCATTGCGCGCCACTCGGGCGATCGCCCGGACATCGCCGGCACGGGCGGGCAGTTCGCCCGGCATCTGCTGGACGAGATGAAGCTGCATCACGTCAAGGTGGAGGAGACCGACCTCGGCGACCACTACGATCCCGACGCCAAGGCCATCCGCCTCTCGCCGCCGAACATGCACGGACGGTCGCTCGCCGCCGTGGTGATCGCCGCGCACGAGACCGGCCATGCCATGCAGGATGCGACCGGCTACGGCCCGCTGCAGGCGCGCACGCGGCTTGCCCGGCAGGCGATCCGGATCGAGAAGGTCGGCGCCATCGTCATGCTGGCCGCGCCGATCATGCTGGTGCTGGCGCGCACGCCGCAGGTGCTGCTGCTGGAGATCGCCGCGGGCGTCGTCATTCTCGGCATGTCGCTCGCCATGCACGCCTTCACGCTGCCGGTGGAGTTCGATGCCAGCTTCCGGCGTGCGCTGCCGGTGCTGAAGGCCGGGCGCTACATTCCGGATGCCGACATGCCGGCCGCGCGCAAAATATTGAAGGCGGCCGCCTTCACGTATGTGGCTGCGGCCGCCATGAGTTTGCTCGACGTCGCACGCTGGATTCGCGTGCTCAGGATGTGACTAGTTCGACCACAGCTGCAGCTGGGAGACGCCGGCGGCGATGTTGAGGCCCTGCTGTGCCTGCACGCTCAGCGGCTGCAGGACGATGGAGCGGTCCGAGCCGCCGATCAGCGCATTGGCGCCGACGCCGAGGCCAACGGTGGCTTCCGCACTCACGCCGGCATAGGTGCCGGACAGGGCGCGGCTGGGGATAGTGTTGGTCGGCGCGAGAACCGCCCAGGAGATGGTCGCGGCCTTGGTCGCACCGATGTCGATGCCGAACTTGTTGATGCTGCCGCGGTAGCTCTCATCACGGCCCGGCCGGTTGAAACGGCAGCGCAGTTCACGCGAGGAGCCAATGATGTAGCCCTGCGAGCCGCTGGCGCTGCAGGTCAGCACGCCGACTTCGACGCGCGTTTTCTGGGCCGTGGCATCGCCGCCGAGGGCTGCCAGGGCGGCAACGGACGCGACCGCTGCAAAGATCGGGGCACGCTTCATGGGGTCCTCCGGAAAAGGTCAACGACAGCGAGGTTAGAGCAACCTCGCGTCAGGACTGAGACTGAGCTGTTTGCAGGGTGAACAACGCCGAAGCCCCCGTTTCGGATCCATACATTGCCTGTACAGCCGCCGGACGCTAAAAGCCGCGCCATGCCAGTGGCCAAGACTGCCCCATACAACCGGAAGACGCGACCCGCGCGTGCACCTGCGAAGGCGGCGCCGCGCGTGGGCCTCGTGTCACTCGGCTGCCCCAAGGCGCTGGTGGACAGCGAGCGCATCGTCACCAAGCTGCGCTCCGAAGGCTACGAGCTGTCGGCCGACTATGCCGGCGCCGACGTGGTGCTGGTGAACACCTGCGGCTTCCTCGACTCGGCCAAGCGGGAGAGCCTCGACGCCATCGGCGAGGCCATGGCTGAGAACGGGCGCGTGGTGGTGACGGGCTGCCTCGGGGTGGAGAAGGATCGCATCCTGGCCGAGCATCCGGGCGTGCTCGCCGTCACGGGGCCGCACCAGTACGAGCAGGTGGTGGCGGCCGTGCACGAGGCGGTGCCGCCGCTGCACGATCCCTTTGTCGATCTGGTGCCGCCGGAGGGCCTGCGCCTCACGCCGCGGCACTACGCGTATCTGAAGATTTCGGAAGGCTGCAACAACCGCTGCTCGTTCTGCATCATCCCGCAGCTGCGCGGCAAGCTGGCGAGCCGGCCGGCCAACCAGGTGATGGCGGAGGCGGAGCGGCTGGTGCGCGCGGGCGTGAAGGAGCTGCTGGTCATCAGCCAGGACACGTCCGCCTACGGGCTCGACATCAAGTATGCGGAGAGCCCCTACAAGGGCCGCATGCTCAAGGCGCGCTTCCTCGACCTGTGCCAGGAGCTGGGGTCGCTCGGCGCCTGGGTGCGCCTGCACTACGTGTATCCCTATCCGCACGTGGACGAGGTTCTGCCGCTGATGGCGGAAGGAAAGGTCCTTCCCTATCTCGACATCCCCTTCCAGCACGCCTCGCCGAGTGTGCTGAAGGCGATGCGCAGGCCCGGCCACCAGGGACGCACGCTGCAGCGGATCGCCAAGTGGCGTGAGACGTGTCCCGATCTCGCCATCCGTTCGACCTTCATCGTCGGCTTTCCGGGCGAGACGGAGGAGGATTTCCAGATCCTGCTCGACTGGATCAAGGAAGCGAAGATCGCGCGCGCGGGCTGCTTCAAGTACGAGCCGGTGGAGGGCGCGACCGCGAATGCCATCGACGGTGCCGTGCCCGACGCGGTGAAAGAGGAGCGCTGGCACCGCTTCATGGCGGCGCAGCAGCAGGTCAGCGCGGGCATCGCGGCGGGGCGCGTCGGCAGGACCATCGACGTCCTCATCGACGAGGTCGACGAGGAAGGCGCCATCGGCCGCTCGAAGTGGGATGCGCCGGAGATCGACGGGTCGGTGTTCCTCAACGGCGCGCGCGGACTGAAGCCGGGCGATATCGTGCAGGCGCACGTCATCAATGCAGATGAGTATGATTTGTGGGCTGAGGTTGTGACGTAGCCGACTTTCTGCCCTCCCCCTTGCGGGGAGGGTGGCGTCATGTCGGAGACATGCCTCCGGCATGGGCGCCGGGTGGGGGAGCTTCAAGCGACGCAGTCACTCTGTAACCCCCACCCCCATCCCCTCCCCGCAAGGGGGAGGGGAGTCGTTTGCCTAGCTTGCAATCATCTTGGGAATGGGCCGTGCCGTCTCCTTGTTGCGCGCCAGCGCCTGCTCCAGGGCGTGCGCGACTTCCAGCACGCGCGCATCGGCGCCGGGCGGGCCGATGACTTGGATGCCGAACGGCATGCCGGCGTGATCGAGGCCGCAGGGGAGTGCGGCGGCGCAGGCGAGCGCCATGGTCGGCGCGTAGGTGATGGCGAGCCAGCGCATATAGGTCGGCATCCTCTCGCCGTTGATCTCCTCCACGAACAACTGGCTGTGCGGGAACGGCGGCACCGACGCCGCCGGGCAGATCAGCACGTCGACCTCGTTGAAGAAGGCGATGAAGCGGCGCATGAGCTTGGATTGCTCCACCTGCGCGCGGGCGACGTCGCCGAGGGAATAGGCGAGGCCGCGCTCGGTGTTGTCGACGACGTTGCGGTCGAGCAGCTCGCGCGATTGCTCCAATCGCTCGCGGTGGGCGGCGACGAAATGCACGCCGCGCAGCACCTCGAACACCTCGTGCACGCCGTTGAAATCCGGCGCGCGCTCCTGCACCTCCTTGAAGGCGGAGCGGAAGGTTGAGACGCGGGCGCGGAAGGTGGCGGCGATGTCGCGGTCGACGGGAGCACAGCCGAGATCGGGTGAAATCGCAGCGCGCACGTGGCCGATGTCGAGCGCGCCAAGCTCGGCCGGGATGCGCTTGATGTCGTCGGATGAGAACGGGTCACGCTTGTCGACGCCGAGCTGCGCGCGCAGCAGCAGGTGCGTGTCGGCCATCGTGCGTCCCATCGGTCCGGTGACGCCGAACGGGCTCAAGCCCGCGGGGCGTTCAACGGCGGGCACGAGGCCCGGCGAGGTGCGGAAGCCGGCGACGCCGCAGAAGGCGGCGGGCGTGCGCAGGCTGCCGCCGTAGTCGGAGCCGGTGGCGAGCGGCACCTGGCCCAGCGCCAGCGCGACGGCGGAGCCGCCCGACGAGCCGGCGCAGGTCTTGGTAGGATCGAACGGATTGCCGGTCGGGCCGTAGACACGATTGGTGGTGTTGGCGCCGGCGCCGAACTCGGGCGTATTGGTCTTGCACAGAATGACGCCGCCCGCCTGGCGCACGCGCGCGACGCTGGTTTCGTCCGCCGCCGGCACGGTGTCCTTGAACAGCAGCGAGCCCCAGGTGGTGCGCAGGCCCTGCGTCGCCTGCAGATCCTTCACGCCGATGGGCAGGCCGGCAAGCGGCCCCGCCTCCTCGCCGCGCGCGAGCGATGCTTCGATCTCCTTTGCGCGCTTGCGCGCTGCGCCGGCATCGATGGCGACGACCGCATTGACGGCGGTGTTGGTCGCCTCGATGCGGCGGATGCAACTCTCCAGCAGCTCGGTCGGCGACAGGCTGCCGTAGGCAATCAGGCGTCGGGCCTCGACTGCAGGCAAGTCACACGGCTCACTCATATTGGCTCCCCCCGGAGTGTCTTCTTGCAAATCTTGGCAGCACTACTGCGGCGGCGAGCTATTGCGCTGCATCAATAGCGTCACGGAATTCCGGCATAACAAAAGCCTTGCGCCACAGGAAGTCCACAACCGCGAGCTATGCTGGAACCACGTTCGCATGAGAGCGTTGTCGGGTCACGCACGGGGCTATCACACCGGCGCGGCGTGTGCCGGGGTCACAAACGGAGCAGAACCATGAAAGTGAAGCATTGGCTCGCCGGCGCGGCGTGCGCGTTGTCGCTCGCGGCCTTCGGAGGCGCAGCGCAGGCCGGCCCGGTCGGCGGTATAGGCAACTCGCCGGTTGCCGGCCAGCCCGGCGCCGCCGAACAGATCAGGTGGGTGCGGCGTTGCCACTGGCACCGCGGTCACCGCCACTGCCGGCGCGTGTGGCGCGAGGACGGCTACTACAATTACGGCTACTACGACTCCTATCCCTACTATCAGCCGTACGCCTACTACGGCGGCCCCTACGCCTACGGGCCGGGCTTCGGCTTGTACTTCGGCGGCGGTCATCGTCACCACCATCACCACCGCCATCATCGCCATCGCCACTGACGGGCGATAGCGGGTATGGACTGCACGAGCGGGCTGGCCGAAAGGCCGGCCCGTTTGCATGTTCCGTCCCCCTTCGCCTATGACACCTGCAAAACCGTCGAACCGGAGGCCGCGCATGCCGGACGTTGTCCGTTTCAGCAATCCGCCCACCCTGGAGAAGCCGCCGGGCTACTCGCACGTGGTCGAGGTGCGTGGGCATGCCCGCATCGTGTTCTTCGCCGGTCAGCTCGGCGTGGACAGGACGGGCGCCTTTGCCGGCGCGCCGGGAGATTTCAAGGCGCAGACGATCCAGGCCTTCGACAACCTGGGGGCGGCGCTCGAGGCCTGCGGCGCCGGCTTCGGGCATCTCATCAAGATCACCAACTACCTGGTCGACATCGAGCACAACATGGCGACGTTCCGCGAGGTGCGCGACCGCTACCTCGTGCAGCCGCCGCCGACGAGCACGACCATCGGCGTGCCGGCGCTGGCGCGCCCCGGCGGCTTGTTCGAGATCGAGGGCGTTGCGGTGTTGCCGGCCTGACCATGAAGGACGAGAGCGACACCCAGCGCAAGCGCAGCGGCTTCCGCGATCACATCGGCTACCGCACCAAGGCGTGGCGGGAGGGCCATGGCGAGGTGGAGCTGGTCATCGGCCCGCAGCATCTGAACTCGGTCGGCATCGTGCACGGCGGTGTCTACATGTCGATGCTGGACGTCGCGCTCGGACATGCGGTGTCGTACTGCACGGTGCCGGGAAATTTTCGCTTCAGCACCACGGTGTCGCTCACCACCAGCTTCCTGAAGGGCGCCAAGTCCGGCGTGCTGACGGCGGTGGGGCGCATCGACGGCATCCAGGGCCGGCTGGCGACCGGCACCGGCGAGGTGCGCGACGAGAGCGGGGAGTTGTGCGCGGTGGCGCAGGCGAGCTTCCTGTACTTCCCCGGCAGCGAGCGGCTCGAGGGCGTGCCGAAGCGCTAGAGCGAATCTTGATCTGAGCCCTGTCATCCCGGCCGAGCGCGGCGAGAGCCGGGACCCAGGTTGCAAGCTTCGTCGTCGTTCGTGGCCCCTGGGTCCCGGATATTGCGCTCGCGCGCAATTCCGGGATGACAGTGAGCGGGCCGATCTGATCGGACTAGGCGTTAGCTGCGGCCGATGCCCCACTCGCGGGCGGCGAAGCCCGGATAAGTGTCGCCGATGGTGCGGGCGATGTCGCCGCGCAGCAGCGCAAGTGTTGCCGCGTCGGCGCCAGGTGTCGTCGGCACGTTCGCCGGCGCGTCGTAGTCGAAGCCGGTCGCTGCGCGAATGTCCTGCGCCGAGACGCCCGGATGCGTGCTCGCCAGCGTGAAGCGTTTCCGCGACCGGTCGAAGCTGAACACGCACAGGCTGGTGACCAGCGCGTGCGGCCCTCCGGGACGAAAGACATCGGCGGGGCTGGTGCCGGGCGCGCTGACGAAATCGACCTTGCGCACCAGCGTGCGCGGCGAGTGCTCCTGGTGGAACAGGATCACGCGCGGCACCACGTAATAGAGATAGGCCGAGCCGAACGAGCCCGGGAAGCGCGCGCTGGCGCGCGGATAGTCGGCGATGTCGCCCACGCCCACGAGATTGATGTTGGCCTCGCCGTCGATCTGCCCGCCGGAGAGGAAGAAGGCGTCGATGCGGCCCTGGCCCGCGCAGTCGAACAGCTCGCGCGCACCGTCCGTGAACGAGCTGTGCGTGCGGCTGCCGAGGATGGAAACGCGCAGCCGGCCGCCGGAGCGCGCATGCGCCAGATGCGCGGCGCTGCCGGGGATCGGCGAGCGGGCCCCGACGGCAACGTGATCCAGGCCATCCAGCATGGCTGCGATGCCCAGGATCATGGTCTCGGTGCGGCTGGGTGCGCCGTCGGCTGAGGCAGGCGTGGTCATAGGCCCATATCGGGCCAAGACGCACACGCTTGCAAGGGAGCGAAGTGTCCGCTGCCGCCCTGCCGGCTCAGGCCGCCCTATGGACCTGGTGCAGCGGCGACGTGCAGGCGAGGTTGCCCGCCGTCGGCGACAGAACCCGCAAAGCCTGGTAGCGCGGCTTGGTGAGCCCGCTGTTGCGCTTCGTGCACTCAGCTTCCGCTTCACATTGTGTTGCGTGTTTTGACAGCAGCTTCACATCATCCGCTGTTGTTGGCTCGACGACGACCCACGTGTCGAGCGGCAGACTATTCACCTTCATACCGCATCTCCTTGGTGCCCGGTTTCTTGGCCCTCATGACGCATCGCGCCGGTTTCACGCGCGCGACGCACTGGATGCTTTTTGGTTAGGCAGAGTTTGCGGCGAGATATCGAACAGAGGCTTGTGTGTTCTGGTCGCGCGCGCCGGGATATGCACAGCTTTCGATGCTGCACGGCACGCGAGCGCTCGCGCGTGCGTCACGCACGTTGCAGTGCGCCATCCGCGTGTGCGGCCATCCAGCGCGCAAATCCGTCGGCGGTGGCGGCGGCGGCCGTATAATCACGTAGTGCGCTGCGATCCGGCGGATAGGCGTTGTCGAGGCCGACGGGCCAGGCGCCGTTTTTGGCCTCGGCGATGGCGCTGATGTACAGCGCGGGGATGGTGCCCGCGGCGAGTGCCGGATCGCGCAGGAAGTTGGTGTCCTCGATCCGCTCCGCGGTCACGAATGTTTGACGCGCGGCGTGCGCCATCGTCATCAATTCGCGTTGCACGCCGACCCAGACGTTGCCGTGAACATCGGCGCGCGCGACATGAAACAGCGTGATGTCCGGCTTGATCGCCGGCAGCAGGACGATGGGATCGCGCGCGCCGTTCTCGGCGAGCGGATTGTCGATCACCTTCCAATCGGGCCGCACGCGCGTGAGGTCGGAGCCGACGATGCCGCGCAGCGGCATGAACGGCACGCCCTTCTCCGCCGCCTGCAAGCCGGCGTGGATGGCGGGGCAGGTGGCATCCTTCATCCTGAGCGCGCCGTCCTTGATCGCCGCCGTGAAGCGCGGCGCCAGCCCGTGCTCGCCGAGCGTGACGGCGGCGGCCTCCACCTCGGCCACGCAGCCCGCGCCGATCAGCATGTCCACCTGGAAGCCGCCCTGCGGCACCGAGACGAGGCGCAGGCCGCGGGCCGGGCGCGCGATCAGCGCGCGCACCGCGCTCATGGCGCAGCCCGAATAGTCGGCAGGCAAGGCGATGCGGGCGCCGTCCGGGATGCGGTCAGCGAGAGCCTCGAGGCCCACGAACGCGGGGCCGGAGATGGGGGCGTGCATGCCGGCAGTCCTTCCTGGCGCTTCGCTAGGCAGTAACCACGCGCTATCGTAGCAGGGTCCTGGGACTTTGTGTTGCCTTGTCAGGCGCGGTCGCAGGCGCTACCTGAGCGTCATGCTCGACAAGCTGAAAGCCAACAACCGCGCCTGGGCCGCCCGCATGGTGGCGAACGATCCGGGCTTTTTCAAACGCCTGGAAGGCCAGCAGGCCCCTGAGTACCTGTGGATCGGCTGTGCCGACAGCCGCGTGCCGGCCAACGAGATCGTCGATCTCGATCCGGGCGAGCTGTTCGTGCATCGCAACGTCGCCAACCTGGCGCCGCCGCAGGATGCGAACTACCTGTCCGTGCTGCAGTTCGCCGTCGACGTCATCAAGGTGAAGCACATCATGGTGGTCGGCCACTACGGCTGCGGCGGCGTGCGCGCGGCGGTGGACGGCCAGCGGCGCGGGCTCGTCGACCACTGGCTGCACCCGATCCGCGAGGTGTATCAGGCCAACCAGCAGGAGCTGGAGGCGATCACCGACGACCGCGCGCGCTTTGACCGGCTGTGCGAGCTCAACGTCATGCGCCAGGTGAAGAACGTCGCCTCCGACGTGTTCGTCGAGGACGCCTGGGCGCGCGGCCAGCAGCTCTCCGTGCACGGCTGGGTGTATTCGCTGTCGACGGGGCTGGTGCGCGACCTCGGCGTGACGGTCAACGGGCCGCGCTGAGGCTGGACGACTCCTTCGTTTTTATTTGCCTGACTAGACCACAAACTCAATCTCGTCCTGAGCCCATCGAAGTCACGGGCCGGCGCGTGGCAATGCCGTGGTTCGATAAGCTCAGCGCTGGGTCAGGCAATGGACGTTAGGAAGAAGAACCAGAACATGAATGGTCGCTGGGTTCTTGGATAAACGGCAAAACGGCCTTCCCAGCGGCCTGTGCGGAGTGCGGCTAGCAGCATCCGAGGCCCGAAGTGAAACCACGCTGCGATGCCCAAGGCAAACATGCCCAGTAGGATGAGCAGGTCTTGCGTGGTGGCTGTGGATTCAACGGGCATCGGGCTTGTTCGCCGAGTGACCGATTGCGAATACGGCTGCGGCGACCGCAACCGATAGCAGCGCAGCCACGGCGAGCCAGACTTCGCCTTCGAGCCCCAGGATGTGAACTCCAAGGCTTGTTGCGATGAGCGTCAGGGCAAAGACCAACTTGTAGGTGCGGTAGCCGAACAGGTCGCGGGCGAACATCATTCCAACTTCGCGAAAATCCCAGAAGGATTCCCAGACGGTCAATTTGATGGGGTCGCCCGGTTCGCGCAGCGGATCGCCGGGTTTGCGAAACTTTCTCATGCCTGCTGATCCTCTGTGCCCCTTACATCCTTGAGAACAGATCGCTCAGCGCCTCCAAGAATAGCCATGCAAAGAATACAAAAATGGAAACCCAGAACAGAAAGAAGAACCAGAACATGAACGGTCGCTCGGCTCGCGGATAAACTGCGAAACGTGCCTGCCAAAGTCCCGTACGGATTGCGGTTAGCAGCAGTCTTGGTCCGACGGACAGCCAAGCGACCAGCCCGACGGTGAGTATCGACAAGGCAACGAGAAGGGCCTTGGTGGTGACGGGCTCAGGGGGCATCGGGCGCGTTTCCGGACGGAAGATGCGGCCCAAGTTGAATGCAATTCCTTAACAATATTTGTGCACTGAATGATCCGGCGAAGTAAGTCAGCTGCGCTAATCCAGACGCTATGGGTCATTTCGGAAAGATCTTACGCCTGCACTCAGGTGTCGTCCTCCTCTCCATCGTGCTTGCGGCGGTTGCGTTCGTGGCGGGGTTCGCGACGGTGGTCGCGCTGCCAAAAGGTGATGCAAGTGCGGCGCACGTCGTGCTGGCGGCGATTGTGGTCTACTGCGTGCTGAGCCCAGCAATCGCGGGCGCATACTTCTACGTCTACAAGGGCGGCCTGGCGGAGTCCGAAGCGAAGTACCTTTTGCGCGGATGGTTCGCGCTGATGCCATTCGTATTGCTGTACCCGCTCTTCCTTCATTGGTTCGAGGTGCCGGCAAGCGGCGACGGGGTTGTTCGGTACTATCTCCTGATCATGTTCGCGATGCTCTACACGAACTTCGCGCTTGTCCTGCCTGCTCACCGCAGGTGGCTGAGGCAGAAGCCCGGGTGATGGAGGCGGAGCGGGCTAAAGTCGCAAAGTTTTCCGGCGCGCAGAAGGGATTTCCGAATGAAGGCCCTCGGGATTGCTGCAGCTTTCTGCACGGCCCTCTACGGCCTGTATCTGTTCGCCTATCCGTCGGTAACGATACGCTATCGCTTGGCGTTGACGGTGGTGGCCGACGGCGCGGAGCACACCGGCTCCGGTGTGGTCGAGGTGACGTACGGAAAGGGCGTTGCCTTCATGACGAACTCCGGCGGAGGATACTACGTAGCGGTCAAGGGGGAAGCCGTGGCGGTCGACGTTCCCAATCGCGGAACGTTGTTCGCTCTCCTCAAAGCAGGCCCAAGCCATCGCTCCAGCCCCGAGGAGATCATTCCAAAAGCATTCGGAGTTTCGTGGGCAGAGGACAGGTTCACCCGGTTGCGTGCCCTGACAGGGCGTGTGGAACTGTCGCCGGCCGACCTTCCGCTGTTGGTCCGATTCCGCGACATCAACGAACCCAATACGGTGGAGGGCGTCGATCCTAGCAATCTGGCAGAAGCTTTTGGACCCGGCGTCTATCTCAAGCAAGCTTGGGTCGAGATCACAAGCGATCCCGTGACGACGGGAATCGAGAAGCGTCTACCTTGGCTGCATGCATTGAGAGAGCGACGCGCGAGGTTAGATGGCGACAATAAAATCGGCGTTAGCGGCAAGGAATTGGTGAACAGACTCGGTCCTGGAAGTTTCCAGACAGGTGGCAGATGAGATGGTTTCTTATCGTGCTTGGGGCGCTCATTCTGTTCCCCTACCTCGCCTGGAAAACTGCATATCCGACATACAGCCACCGGTTCCGTTTGGCTCTTGAGTTCGAAACTGCCGAAGGATTGAAGACAGGTTCCAGCGTTATCGAGGTATCACGAAGCGATATTCCTGGGTGGATCAACGAATTTGGTGCTGCGTCCGCTCCTCGAGCGACGGGCGAGGCTGTGTTAGTCGATCTGGGCAGGGGGCGACATGTCATTGGCCTCCTGCTCGTGGGTCCGACTGAGAATCACTCCGCCGTTACCGCGCTCTCTTTTGAAGCATTCAACGACGTGCTTAAAATGAGCGGGACGGACAATCTTTACAAGACTATGACCACTCTGACGGGCAAACGCATATTGCCGCCCGACCTACTTCCGCATCTCATTACGCTTCGTGACAAATCCGATCCACTGAGCGCAGTTCTTTTAACACCCGACGATGTGCCGAAAGTCCTAGGCGCTGACGTGAAATTTATTCGTGCTTGGATTGAACTCACCAAAGATTCGGTGACGAGCACGCTGAAGAACCACTTGCCTGCAATAGTGGACTCCAAGAACTGGTCCGAGAAGAGGTTCGGCAGGCAGTGGGGGAGCTATCGCACCTTAAGTCCAGCCCGCTACATGTTCATCAGGGATTGACGGACGAGCCGCGCGCAGAGGGCTATCCGGGTTTATTTCCCGAATGATGGGTTTCCGCGTCACCGTTTCATTGTTGTCATCCCGGCCGAGCGCTAGCGAGAGCCGGGACCCAGGGGCTACGGGGTTTGCGTTCTGCCGGACAGCCCTGGGTCCCGGATACTACGCTTCGCGCAATTCCGGGATGACAAAGTTGAATGCATCCCACCCTGCAAGGGATGGCGCCTCCGGAGCCTGAAGGGCTTTAGGTCTCTTTCTTCAACATCTCCCGCAGCTCGGTCTTCAGGATCTTGCCGTAGTTGTTTTTGGGCAGGGCGGCGACGAAGCGGTAGCCTTTGGGGCGCTTGAAGCGGGCGATGTTGTCGAGGCAGAGCTTGTCCAGCTCCGGCGCGTCGACGGTGCGGCCCTCGCGGCGCACGACGTAGGCGATCACCTCCTCGCCCCAGTCGGCGTGCGGGCGGGCGACGACGGCGGTTTCCAGCACGGCGGGGTGGGAGAGCAGCACCTCCTCGATCTCGCGCGGATAGATGTTGGCGCCGCCGGAGATGATCATGTCCTTGGAGCGGTCGCGGATGGTGACGAAGCCGTCGTCGTCCATGGAGCCGACGTCGCCGGTCCACAGCCAGCCGTCGCGCATGGCGCGGGCGTTGGCCTCCTCGTTGTGCCAGTAGCCTTTCATCACGCAGTCGCTGCGCGTGACGATCTCGCCGATCTCGCCGTTGGGCAGGTCGCGGCCGTTGTCGTCGACGATCTTGACGGCGACGCCGGTGCGCGCGACGCCGGCGCTGACCATGCGCTGCTCCCACCTGGGATGGGCGGTGTCGGCGTGCATGGCCTTGTCGACGCCGGTGATGGTCATCGGGCTCTCGCCCTGGCCGTAGAGCTGGTAGAGCTTGGGTCCGAACAGCTCCAGTGCGCGCTTGAGGTCGGCGAGGTACATGGGCGCGCCGCCGAAGATGATGGTTTTCAGGTTGCGCGTGTCGGCCGCGCCGGCGCTTGGATCATTGAGCAGACGCGTCACCATGGTCGGTGCCGCGAACATGCTGACGTTGCTGTACTGCTTGAGCGCGGCGAACACGCGCTCGGGCTCGAACGAGCCGGCGGCGATGACGTTGCACGACCCGCGCGCGAAATGGGCGAGGCCGTAGAGGCCGGAGCCGTGCGTCAGCGGGGCGGCGTGCAGGATGGTGTCCTGCGTGTCGATCCAGTCGATATCGGCGTAGTAGGCGTGGCAGGAGAAGATCAGGCTGCGGTGCGGCAGCACGGCGCCCTTGGGCTTGCCGGTGGTGCCGCTGGTGTAGAACAGCCAGGCCTCGCTGAGCGGATCGCCGGGTTCTCCGAGGATGCCATCGGTGCCGAGCAGGGCGGCGTGATCGCGCGTACCGGTGATGATGAGCGGCAATGACCCGGTGCCGGCGCTCGTCAGCTCGGAGCCGAGCTTGGGGCTGGCGAAGCAGAGCCTGGCGCCGGCGTCCTCGAGGATCCACGCCATCTCCTTGGCGTGCAGCTTGCTGTTCATCGGCACCGCGGACAGGCCGGCGCGCCAGATTCCATACAGCAGCGGGTAGAACTCGGGCGCGTTCTCCATGGCGATGCCGACGCGCGATCCGGGCGCGAGGCCGTGACGGTGGCGGAGTGCGTAGGCGATGCGGCGGACCTGATCCTCGAAGGCGGCGTAGGTCAGGCTGCCGCCCTCCCACGCGATCGCCGCCCTGTCGGGGTAAATGCGGGCGATGGCCTGGAGTGTGAGGGATGTATTCATTGCGCGGGACCTGCCTGCCTTGCTCTGCGCTCCGGAACGTGCCATCGCCTCATGCCGCGGGCAAGCCGTGCGTGCCCGCAAGAGACTGCTTCCTCACGCGCCGCCAGAGATGCCGCTCACCAAGCTTTCCATCGCCGTTGCCGATCTCGTTGCAGCCGATCGGGTGCTGGCCGCGCTTGCGGGGTCGGATCTGCCGGAGGCGCTTGCCAGCACGGCGTTCGAAGCGGTGGGCGGCGGCTATCTGGTGGAGCTGTATTACGAGCGCGACATCGCTGCCGCTACGGTCGAGCGGGCGCTCGCGGGCCAAGGCGTGCAGGCCGGCACGCCACTGGTCGAGGTGCTGCCGGAGACGAACTGGGTGGCCGTGTCCCAGGCGGCGCTGCCGCCGGTGATGGCGGGCCGCTTCATCGTGCACGGCAGCCACGACCGGGCGCGTTTCCTCATGCGCCGCACGGCCATCGAGATCGAGGCGGGCGAGGCCTTCGGCACCGGGCACAACGCCACCACCACGCTGTGCCTGCGCGCCCTCGACCGTCTGGCGCATGCGCGCGGCTTCAAGCGCGTGATCGATGTCGGCTGCGGAACGGGCGTGCTGGCGCTGGCCGCCGCTCGCGTGTTTCCCCTGGCGTCGGTGATCGCAACCGATAACGATCCGGTCGCAACCGGCATCGCGCGCGACAACGTGCGCCTGAACCGCATGCTGGGCCGCGTGTCGGTGATCGACGCCACCGGCTTTGCCCATCCGCGCCTGCGCGGCGCGCGCCCCGAACTCGTGCTGGCCAACATTCTTCCGGGCCCGCTGGTCGAGCTGGCGCCGGTGTTGCGGCGGAGGCTGGTGCGCGGTGGGGTTGCCGTCCTGTGCGGCCTGCTCGTGCATCAGGTGCGCGAGGTTGCGGCCACCTACGGGTTTGTCGGTTTCCGCCTCATCGCCAAGGACACGGACGCGGGCTGGGCGGCGCTGACGGTGCAGCGCGGCTGAGGTCAGCCTGCAAAGATCGGGCGCACCGAATCCGACAGCAGACGTATCTGCGCCTCGGGGTCGGTGAGGGTGAGCTGGGCGGCGAACCAGTCGGTCACCACCTGGCAGACTTTCTCCGGCGCGGCTTTCGACAGCGCCTTCTCATCGGAGAACAACTGCATGTCCTCCTGCGTCCAGCCCATCTTGCGCAGGTTGGCGGCCAGCAGCTCGTGATGGGCGGGCGTCGGCCGCGGATAGACGCGCGGCTGCTTGCGGCCCTCGGCCACGGCCTCGAACACGGCGGTGAGCTGGGCCTGCAGATGCGCGGTGTGCTTGGAGGCGCGCAGCAGGAAGTCGACGACGGCGGGGTTCTCCTCGCCCTGCGAGATGAAGCCATAGCAGGTGGCGGGGCTTTCGCGGCGCAAGCGGGAGAGGTTCTCGTGATAGGCGACCACCACGCTCTTGATGCGCGGCAGGGTGGCCGAGAGGCCGTTCACCACCTGCCGGCGCCGCAGCTCGACCAGCTTGCGTGCGAGGTGCTGGGCGACGTCGGCGTCGCCCTTGTTCTCGCGTCCCATGGCGACGAGCTCATCGACGCGCTGCGCATACCAATCCGGGAACTCCCGCTTCATGACCTGCCACAGGGCGGCGGTCTGCATCTTGGCGTCGATGGCCTCGGCGCTGCCGCGCAAGTCCGCAAACGGCGGGACGTCGAGCGCCTTGCGGTCGGTGCCCTCGAGCGCGGTGCTGTCGGAGCCGGCCGACTTGAACAGCGACACATATTCCGATAGCCGCTCGCGGTGGCCGTAGGCAAACCAGCCCGAGCCTGCGAGCACGCCCAGGACCAGGACGGCGACCAGCAGCTTGCGCAGGCCGCCGCCGCGTTTTCTGCCGTCCTCCTCATCGTCGAGCGGGTCGGCCGCGAGGGGGCGCGTGCGGGCGGGCTTCTCGCGTTGCGAGGGCTGGGTAACCGGGCCGCTACTGGCCGGCCGGCCTGTGGCAGCGCTGCGCGGATCGGTCTGGGCCTGCGGCGGGAACACGACCAGCGCCGGCCGCCAGTCGGGGAAGCCCTCGCGCCACAGCAGGTCGGTCGGCTGCAGATGGCCAAGCTCGATGAACTTGCCGAGCTCTGCGTCGGAGATCGGTCCGAATTGCTGGCCGTCGCGCGCAAGGTACCATTGCGACTGCGAGCCCGGCGGGGACATTTCGTTCACAAGTAGGCTCGGTTGTTTGCGTTCTTTGTCGACCCAGAGATTGCAAGGCCTCCCTGGGACAATCGTCTACGAATAAACCGATTTTTACAACCAGTTGCGGCCGCGGAAAGGCGTTAATCCGGCCTTTTTTACGGCCCGGCGGGCGGCACCCGGCCGCGGTTGTATCGGCCGACCCCCAAAGCTATAACGCGGCGCACACAAGCCACATAGATGAAGACCGAGACAGGAGGCCGTATGGCTGTCGAGCGAACATTCTCCATCATCAAGCCGGACGCCACGGCCCGCAACCTCACGGGCGCCGTCAACGCGGTGATCGAGAAGGCCGGCCTCAGGATCGTCGCGCAGAAGCGTGTGAAGTGGACCCGGCAGCAGGCCGAGAAGTTCTACGAGGTGCACAAGGAGCGGCCGTTCTATGGCGACCTCGTCACGTTCATGACGTCGGGCCCGATCGTGGTGCAGGTGCTGGAGGGCGACAACGCCGTGAAGAAGTACCGCGAGGTGATGGGTGCCACCGATCCGGCGAAGGCGGACGCCGGCACCGTCCGCAAGCAGTTCGCCGAGAGCATCGAGCGCAACTCGGTGCACGGCTCCGACAGCCCCGACAATGCCAAGATCGAGATCGGGCTCAACTTCAAGCCCGAGGAAATCGTCGGCTAGCGCAGCCGCACGGCTGTGGCGCGTGGCTGTCGGGGAGGAGCGTCCCATGATCACGCCGGACTACGTGCGCGCCATGGCCGGCTATAACCGCTGGCAGAACGAGAGCATCTACGGCGCCGCCGATACGCTGTCCGACGCTGAGCGCAAGCAGCAGCGCGGCGCCTTCTTCGGCTCCATCCACGGCACGCTGAACCATCTCCTGTGGGGCGACCGGATGTGGATGAGCCGCTTTGCGGGCACGCCCAAGCCGAGCGCGCCCAGCATTCCCGCATCGGTGGCCATGCACGAGGCGTGGGCCGATCTGGTGCGCGAACGTCAGGCCTTCGACCAGGTCGTCCAAGACTGGGCGGACGGCGTCGCTGCCGACTGGCTGCGGGGCGACCTGACCTGGTTCTCGGGCGCGGCCGGCCGCGAGATTACGCGGCCGAAGTGGCTCCTCGTGACGCACATGTTCAACCACCAGACGCACCACCGCGGCCAGGTGCACTGCATGCTCACGCAATGCGGCGCCAAGCCCGGTGCGACGGATCTACCGTTCCGGTCCACGTGAGCGCGCGCCACCGCGAGGGCAGCGGACTTGCCGGCGCGCGCACCCTTGCATCGCCGTGTACTGGATGCCCGCCTCCGCGGGCATGACGTTTGTGGGGAAGGGACGCGCTCTCGACTGGCGTCACTCCCGCGGAGGCGGGAGTCCAGGTCACCGTGCAGCAAGGGTGCGGGTGATGGTTTGGCCGATGTGCTGAACCACAGGATTCGCACGCGGGGATAGCGAATTGCGTTTCATGATGTATGCAGACGAATGATGATTTTTGCGCGCATCTGTGATCCAATGCGCGGGCCTCGGAGATGAGAGCGCGGGTTCCTGCAGAACCGCCTCTCAGTGCAGGAGCCGGGGGCTGCAGTCCGGCAACCTCGTCCGGCATGGTGGACAGACCATCCAAGCGTCGGAAGTGGGGACCGGATGCGGCGAAGCCAGCGTCCGATACGCCGCTCCGGCATGGTGCCTTGACCAGGCAAGCGCCGGAGAAAAGCCCGGACATGGCCGAGCAGGGCGCCCTTTCGCGCCCAACACCGGATAAAGGTCGCACGGTCACCGGGCGCGAGCCGCGGACGCCCTGCTCCTCCTTCTATCCGCACCACCTCGGGCGCAATGCGCCGCGAGGGCATTGGTGCGTGCGGCCGCCCCTCACCCCGCAAGCGGGGAGAGGGAGAGAAGAGGCCACGGGCCTGCGAGGGTTTTGGCGTTGCCGCGGTTTCTTGGCCGCGCCCGCGAACTCGGATAGCGTACCGGTGCCAGCTCCAGAGGGCCGCATGAACGCGCACGCCAAGCTCAAGATCGGCCACTCCGTCTGCCCGCACGACTGCCCGTCCACCTGCGCGCTGGACGTCGAGCTGGGCGATAGCCGCATCGGACGCGTGCACGGCGCCAAGGACAACAGCTACACCGACGGCGTCATCTGCGCGAAGGTGGCGCGCTACGCGGAACGCATCCATCACCCCGACCGGCTGATGCACCCGCTGCGCCGCAAGGGGCCGAAAGGCTCCGGCCAGTTCGAGCGCATCTCCTGGGACGACGCGCTCGACATCACGGCGGAAGCGTTCCTGGCGGCCGAGCGCCGCTACGGCCCCGAGGCGGTGTGGCCTTACTTCTACGCCGGCACCATGGGCCTGGTGATGCGCGATGGCATCAACCGGTTGCGGCACGCCAAGCGCTACTCGGTGATGTACGCCACCATCTGCACGACGACGGCGTGGACGGGATTCATCGCCGGCACAGGCCGGCTCGCGGGGCCCGATCCGCGCGAGATGGCAAAATCCGACATGATCGTGATCTGGGGCACCAACCCGGTGAACACCCAGGTCAACGTGATGACGCACGCGGCGCGCGCGCGCAAGGAGCGCGGGGCGAAGATCGTCGCCATCGACATCTACCAGAACGGCACCATGCAGCAGGCCGACCTGGCGCTGTGCCTGCGGCCGGGCACCGACGGCGCGCTCGCCTGCGCGGTGATGCACGTGCTGTTCCGCGACGGCCATGCCAACTGGCCGTACATGGAGCAGTACACCGATTGCCCGCGCGAGTTGGAAGCGCATTTGCGCGACAAGACGCCGGAGTGGGCGAGCGCGATCACCGGGCTGAAGGTGGAGGAGATCGAGACCTTCGCCAGGATGGTCGGCACCACGCCGAAGACCTATTTCCGCCTTGGCTATGGTTTCTCGCGCCAGCGCAACGGCGCGCACAACATGCACGCGGCGCTGTGCATCCCCTCGGTCACGGGTGCCTGGCTGCATGACGGCGGCGGCGGCTTCCACAACAATGGCGCCATCTTTCACTGGAACAAGTCGTTGATCGAAGGGCTGGACGTGGCCGACCCCAGCGTGCGCGTGTTCGACCAGTGCCGCATCGGCGCCATCCTGAACAACGATCCGGACGACCTCAAAGGCGGCCCGCCGGTGACGGCCATGCTGATCCAGAACATGAACCCGGTGCAGGTGGCCCCCGAGCAGCGCAAGGTGAAGACCGGCTTCGCGCGCGAGGACCTGTTCACCTGCGTGCACGAGCAGTTCATGACGGCGACGGCGGAGATGGCCGACGTCGTGCTGCCCGCTACCATGTTCCTGGAGCACGACGACATCTACCAGGGCGGCGGCCACCAGCACATTCTGCTGGGTCCGAAGCTGGTCGAGCCGCCCGGCGAATGCTGGTCCAACCACGACGTGATCTGCGCGCTGGCGAAGCGCGTCGGCGCCGAGCACCGCGGGTTCGGCATGACCCCGCGCGAGATCATCGACTGGACGCTGCAGAACTCCGGTTGGGGCACGCTGGAACAACTCGAGCAGGCCAAGTGGATCGATTGCCAGCCCGCGTTCGAGACGGCGCACTACATCGACGGCTTTCGCTATCCGGACAAGAAGTTCCGCTTCAAGCCGGACTGGAACAATGTGCCGGCGCCGCGCGCCAACACCCTCCGCTTTCCGCGCGACGTGCCGGGCCTGCCCGACCACTGGGACGTGAACGAGAAAGCGGATGCCAGGCATCCCTTCCGCCTCGCCACCAGCCCGTCGCGCGACTATCTCAACTCCTCGTTCAACGAGACGCCGACCAGCCAGCGCCGCCACGGCAAGCCGCGGGTCAAGGTGCATCCCGGCGATCTCGATCGGCTCGGCATCGCCGACGGTGCGCGCGTGCGCATGGGCAACGCGCGCGGCGAGATCACGCTCATCGCCGAGGCCTTTGCCGGCGTGCAGCCGGGTGTGGTGATCGTCGAGAGCATCGCCCCCAACGCGCACTTCGAAGGCGGCGAGGGCATCAACACGCTGACGAGCGCCTACCAGGCCTCGCCCTACGGCGGCGCGGCGTTCCATGACAACCACGTCTGGATCGAGAAGGCTTAGGCGCGGCATGCGGCGTGGCTTGCAGGTACTGGCGGCGGTTGTCGCCGTCTCGTTGGCGACGGCGATCGCGGCGCCGGCCCAGGAGGCGAAGCCTCCGCCCGAGATTCCCGCGCCCGTCGTGCAGAAGATGATCGAGCTCGGCCTGAAGAACATCCAGCGTGCGGTGTGCGACGGCTTCAATCCGTGCGCGGCGGCGACGGAGGCCGAGCTCAAGAACCCGCCGATCACCATCGATCAGGCGCGCGTCGTCATCATTGTCGGCGGCCGGTCGGCGTTCGCGCAGTGGTGCGGGCTCGATGCGGAGAAGCGGAGTGTCCTGCCGCTGCTGCAGGGCTTGCGGCGCAGCAAGCGCTTCGACGAGCGGCAGCTTGCGCTGATGGCCGTCATCCACGGCATCCAGCAGAGCCTGATCAGCGAGCAGCTCAAGGCCAAAGGCGCCTGCGATGCGGTCACGCGCAAGCGGTTCGACGAGCAATTGCCGAAGTGACAACTGAACGGAGAGCAGCAATGACCAAGTCAGGCGTGACCTATTTCAATCCGCCGAGCGCGCCGCCGCCGGCGGGCATGTACAGCCACGTGGCGCGCATGACGCCGGGCGAGGTCGCCTTCATCGCCGGCCAGGTGTCGGTCGACGGCAAGGGCAACGTCGTGGGCGCGGGTGATCTGGCGGCGCAGGTCGAGCAGGTGTTCGCCAACCTCGGCGGGATATTGAAGGACCTCGGCGCCGGCTTCGAGCAGGTCGTGCAGTTCACGACCTACCTCACCAGCGCGGACAGCATCCCGACCTGGATGAGCGCGCGCTCGGCTTTGTTTCCGAAGCTGTTTCCCGGCGGCAAGTATCCGCCCAACACGCTGCTCGTCATCGATCGCCTGGTGAAGCCCGAGTTCGTGCTGGAGGTCGAGGCGATCGTGCGCGTGCCGGGTTAGACGGCGGCGGCGTCAGAACCTGTAGTTCAGGCCGACGCGCGCGATGTGCGCGGAGAGGTCGGCGGAGGATGCGTAGGGGCTGGGGACAAAGCCCAGCCCTGTGCAGATGGCGGCAACGGCAGGGCCGCAGAAAACCGATCCCTTCGTGGTGACGGAGCCGAAGTCGAGGTACAGGTATTCCGCCTTGAGGCTCCACTCCCGGCTGAGCGCCAACTCCCCGCCAGCGCCGAGGGTCCACCCCACCAAGGTCTCCGATGCGCTGCTGCCTCCCACGCCCTGGGACGGCGCGTTGTCGCTGAACGTGTTGGAGACGCGCAGGTTGGTGACGGCGATGCCGCCGGTGGCATACAGGAGCAGGTTGGGTTGCGGGGTCCAGCCAAGCCGCGCGCGCCCCGTGACGAGCCAGTCGGTGCTCACCGATGCGCGCATGGTGTAGTCGGCGGGAGGCGCGAAGACGGGATAGGTGAAGCCCGTCACGCCCTTGGCGCCGCCGATGTTGAAGGAGCCGAAGTCCGCCTCCAATCCGACCACGAACTGGCCGCTTTGCAGGCTGGTTCCGATCTGAACGCCCGCGACGGCCTCGTCCAGGTTGAGCGATCCGGACCCGTTGCGGTTCACGGATGCGATGTTCTCGGGAGCGGTGAAGTAGGAGGTGGCGGGTATGAACGCACCGGCGTCGGTGCGCACGTCGACGTCACCCCAGGCGTGTCCCAGGAACACGCCGATATATGAACCAGTCCAAGTGGTTGCCGGCTGCGTGGGGCGCGTTCTGTCCGCTGCCGCGGCCGGCTGCAGACACAAAATGGTCAGTACGGCCCCCGCCGCGAGTACCCCACCCGAACGCATACGCACGCACCAAATATTGAACGTTATGCAAAGAATTCAGTGTACACGGCGACCGCGTGCTTGTTGGTGGCTGCAGAGCAACACGCATGCGGTGTTCGAGGATGTGCCTGCCGGTAACTTGACGCAGGCGTGTCTGTGACCGAGTATTTTCCGGTTGTTGGAGTTGGGAGATTGTTATGCGTAAAGCGGCATTTCCGACTGCGTTCTTGATAGCTCTTTCCGTGGCTGCGCCGGCATTCGCGCAGATCAATATTCCGTCGCCCGCGCCTGCGCCTCTGATCGGCTTGATCGGCCTGCCGATTGCCGCGCTTGTGCTCGGTGCCGTGTGGCTGGTTCGCCGCCGCGGCTAACTCACCTTGGCGGTGGACGCTTAGCTGGATGAGCTGACACTCGGTTCGGCGAGGAATGGCAGAGTCGTCTCAACCGGCCGCGATCTCATCAGCACGCTCAATCAGCCGCCGTGAGGTGTTCACGTGGGTCGTCAGCATCCTGGCGGCCCATTACTTTCTGATGTTTCGCGGCGCGGCGGGCACGCCGTTTCTCGACGCGCTGACGCAGTCGCTCGTTTCCAAGAGCGTGTTCCACTATCTCGGCTGGTACGCGGTGTTTCAGCTGCTTGCCGACTCGGAGGCCTCGCGGTCCGCAACCAAAGTTGATCTGGCCGTCGGCCTTGCGGTGCTGCCGGTTCCCTTCCTGTCCGGCGAAGGCTTCGTCTGGATAGCGATGACCGTCGTCGGCCTCTACCTGTGGGCCACGAGCCGGGGCGATCGCAACATCCGGGCGGCCGCGACCGTGGTGCTTGCGCTGTCGTTGAACGGCCTGTGGGGCCGGCTGTTGTTCGACCTGCTCGCACCGCCGCTGCTGCAGGCCGATACCGCACTGGTCGGTGCTTTGCTCGCCGTGACGCGCTCGGGCTATGCGTGGAACGGCACCATCATCTCGTCGGACGTGCACAGCATCATCGTGCTCAGCGGTTGCTCCTCGTTCCACAACATGTCGCTGGGCCTGCTTTGCTGGGTGGCGCTCACCAAGTTGGCGCGCCCGCAATGGATCAAGGGCGATGCCTGGGTGGCGCTGGCGGTGTGTGCCGTGGTGCTGCTGCTGAACACGCTCAGGATCTATCTGATGGCGTTCGGTCCCGCGTTCTACGCCTACCTGCATATGGGCTTCGGGGCCCAGCTGTTCTCATGGACGACGTCGGCGGCCGTCGTCGCCATCTCCCTGTGGGGGGTGCTGCGCGCACCGCGGTCACGATGAGCCCGCTGCTGTTGCGCTGCCTGTTTGCGGGACTGTTTCTGGTGGCCGTCGCAAGCCGCATCCAGTCATCGTCCGCGGCGCCTCCGGATGGTCTCGCCGTGGTTGCAGGCGTTCTCGAGCAGCAGGGGCTGTCGCCGGCACGGGACCGTTACGCGGTCCTGTTCAGCGCGCCCGGATGCGACCGCCCGATACGGGTGCAGGCGCTGAGCATGAGCCTCGAGGAAGTGCCTCTGTACGAGGCCATGGTCGGTCCAGGTCACGCCGGCCGCTACATCTACCTGGGCGAGATACGGCCAAAGGCCGAGCCGGTGGCGCTGCGCGCCAGATGGATCAAGTCCCAGGTGCTTTCGTCGCTTGGGCTGGCGCGCCACAGGCTGTTGCGCATGGTGTTGTTCGCCACCGAGCCCGCAGGCTGCGATGCCATCGCGCGCCTCGACTGGCGGCCGGTGTGGGACGCGGCGGCGCCCGCACGATCGTAGGCGCCGTGGGGCCTACGATAGATCGCGGATGCGGAAGTTCAGCCCGCCCTTGGGGGTGAGCGTCACCGTGGCGTTGATGCCCGGAGGCTCGGTGCCGACGTACTCGGGCCGGAAGCGGCGCAGCAGGATCGACAGCGCCAGCGTGTTCTCCACCTGGCTCATGGCGCCGCCGATGCAGGCGCGCTTGCCGCCGCCGAACGGCAGGTACGTGTAGGGCTTGCGCTTCTTGGCGGCGTCGCCGAGCCAGCGCTCCGGGCTGAACGCTTCGGGATCCTCCCAGTACTTCTTGTTGTGGTGGGCGCCGTAGGCGAACAGCGCCACCTTGTCACCGGCGCGGATTTCCTTGCCCTCGATCACGTCGTCCTTGGCGGCGACGCGGATCAGCATCCAGATCGGCGGATAGAGCCGCATCGTCTCCTGGATGACGGCGCGGGTGTAGGCGAGCGCGGAATAGTCGGCGGCGGTGGGCTCGCGGTCGCCGTAGACGGCCTCGCCTTCCTTGCGGATGCGCTCGGCGGCTTCGGGGTTCTTTGCGGTTTCATACAGCGCCCAGGCAAGCGTCAGCGCCGTGGTCTCGGTGCCGGCCCACAGGTACTGCTTCAGCTCGTCGACGGCCTGCTGCTGGTCGAACTCGGGGATGGTGGGATCGGCGACCGCCGCCTCGATCATCTTCAGCAGCGTGCGCTCGCGCTCCTCGCGCGGGTCGGCGGCAAACACCTCCGGCGGCACGCCGGCCCACACGTCCATGGCCTTGGCGGCGTCTTCCTCCGTGATCTCGAACTCCTCGCCGGCCACCTTCTTGAGGCGGATCGACTTGTGGTTCATCACGTCGGTGTAGGTCTTCACGCACTTGAACACGAAGTGCGGGTTGAAGGGCATGTCGCGGTCGAACAGCGCCTTGCAGATCATGTCGGCCGCAAGCGTCCACGTCTGCTCGACCATCTCCACCGTCTCGCCCGATTTGGCGAGCTTGGCCCACAGCTCCATCTTGGTGCGGATGGCGGACAGGAAGTAGGGGATGTACTCCGCGAACATGTCCGGGTGGAACGCCGGCTGCTGCGGCATGCGAATCTTCTGCCAGAGCGCGCCGTCGTTGGTGATCATCGACTTGCCGAAGATCGGCTTCAGGCCGTCGAAGTACTTGATGTAGTCGTCGGCTTTGGTCACCAGCACGCGCTTGAAGTGGTCGGGCTCGGTCAGCAGCACCACGCGCTGGTTGGCCATGTTGACCGGGATGACGCCGCCGTAGCGATCCGCCATCTGCATGAGAACGGTCAGCGGGTTGTTGGGCCCCTTGAGCAGGGGCGTCAGCTTGAACCAGACCGAGGACTCTTCGCCGAGCTGTTGAATGTGGGTATGAGCGGCATTCATTCCATGGTGCTCCGCTGGCCCAGCATACGGCGGGCCATATCGTGCATAATCACGGGTGCGCGCCACGCGTCGCCCGTTCGTCCGCCTCCCAATACGTCCCTTGAATTCGTGGGATTTATCGGCCTCGTTAGCACCGCCCCGGAAAGGCTGTCCAGGGAGCAAGCTGCGACCAATCGTTTTTCGCGGGCAGGTGTGGCCGCCGTTAACTATCGCTAAAGTTGTGGCGAAAAGAGCTGCGCGGCCGGGTCCTCGGCCGTGCTCAGGGTCACACCGCCCCTCTCCGCAGTCGCCTGCCCGCGCGCAACCAGGGCCAGGGCGTGCGGATAAAGCTTATGTTCTGCAACAAGAATCCGCTTCGAGAGGGTGTCCGCGGTATCCCCTTCCAGCACCGGCACGGCGGCCTGGGCCACGATCGGGCCGCTGTCCATTTCCTCCGTGACGAAATGCACGGTGCAGCCTGAGAGCTTAACCCTGGCATCAAGCGCCTGCTGATGCGGGTGCAGCCCCTTGAACAGGGGCAGCAGGGAGGGATGGATGTTGAGCTGCCGCCCCTGCCAGCGCCGCACGAAGGCGCCGGACTGGATGCGCATGAAGCCCGCCAGGGCCACGAGATCGACGCGGGCTTTGGCCAGCTCGGCATGCACGGCATCGTCGAAGGCTTCGCGGGTGGGATAAGCCTTGTGATGCAGGGCGACCGTCGGCAGTCCGCGCTGCTGTGCCCAGGCCAGGCCGGGCGCCGTCGGATTGCTCGAGATGATGACGGCGATCTCGGCCGGGTAGTTGGCCGCCTCGGCCGCCTCCACCAGCGCCATCATGTTGGAGCCGCGCCCCGAGATCAGAATGCCGACACGCTTTTTCATGCGACGGCCTTTCGACGTGCGCCGCGCGAATTCCCCTCCCCCTTGTGGGGAGGGGTTAGGGGTGGGGGGAATCCCGACGGCAGATGCTCTGCCATCCCCCCCTCCCTGGCCCTCCCCCACAAGGGGGGAGGGAATGCGGTTGCGGACGGTTGCACGATTTGAGCCTTATGTGCCGAACCCCAACTTGCCCGAATAGCGCACCGCCTCGGCCTCGCCCTTGCCCTTGGCCTGGGTCTTGTTCCCGCTGCCCGGCTCGATCGCGCCGATGCGGAGCGGCGATTCGCCGGCGGCGGTGAGCGCGCGCACCACGTCGTCCGCGCGCGTCTGCGCGACGACGGCGATCAGGCCGAGGCCGCAGTTGAACGTGCGCAGCATCTCCGCATCGTCGAGGCGGCCCGTCTGCTGCAGCCAGCCGAACACGGGCTGCGCGTTCCAGCGTGACAGATCGACGTGGGCTGCAAGCCCGTCAGGCAATACACGCGGCACGTTTTCCGAGATGCCGCCGCCGGTGATATGGGCGATGGCCTTGATCGCGCCGGTGTCGCGGATCGCCTTCAGCATCGGCTTCACGTAGATGCGCGTCGGTGCCAGCAGGGCGGCCGCGAGCGATACCGAGCGATCGAACGGCGCGGGCTTGTCCCACGATGCCTTCGCCTCGCCAACGAGTCGGCGCACCAGCGAGTAGCCATTCGAGTGCACGCCGGAGGAGGGCAGCGCGATCAGCACGTCGCCGGCCGCGACATCGCTGCGCGGCAGGATGGCGCCGCGCTCCACCGCGCCGACGGCAAAGCCCGCCAGGTCGTAGTCGGCGCCCGCGTACATGCCGGGCATCTCGGCGGTCTCGCCGCCGATCAGCGCGCAGCCGGCGAGCTTGCAGCCCTCGGCGATGCCCGACACCACGGCGCGGGCAACGTTCACGTCGAGCTTGCCGGTCGCGTAGTAGTCGAGGAAGAACAGCGGCTCGGCGCCCTGCGCCAGCAGGTCGTTGACGCACATGGCGACGAGATCGATGCCGATGGTGGCGTGCTGCCCGGTGTCGATGGCGATCTTGAGCTTGGTGCCGACGCCGTCATTGGCGGCAACCAGGATCGGGTCCTTGAACCCGGCCTGCTTCAAATCGAACAGCGCGCCGAAGCCGCCGAGGTCCGCGTCCGCGCCGGGACGCCGCGTCGCCTTTGCCAGCGGCTTGATGGCCGACACCAGCGCGTTGCCGGCATCGATATCGACGCCCGAATCCCGGTAAGTAATGCTGGGAGGTTGCTTGGCTTCCGGCTTCGTCATAGATGCTCCAGGAACCTCGACGCGGCAGTTGAGCTCCCAATTCCCGCCCCGCTGGCCAGATACATGTCCAGATATCGAGGCGGAATAGCAGACCCTTGGGGAAACCGGTAGGGTCGCGGGCGCAGGAGGCCAGGAAAGTGGGGACGGACGACACAAGCGGCGGCGCGGGCCTGCGGTCACGCGGCCGAAACATGCTGCTCGCGCTCCTGCTGCCGGCGCTGCTCGCCTCGCCCGGCCATGCCGCCGACACGGTTTATACCATCGGCAATTACCCGGTGGAGGCCAGCGCCGAGAACGCGGTCGCGGCCAAGGAGCAGGCCATCGCCGACGGGCAGCAGGCGGCGTTCCGCTCGCTGCTGAAGCGGCTGGTGCCGGTCACGCAGTATCCGAAGCTGCAGAAGCTCGCCTCCGTGCGCGCGGCCGAGCTGGTCGAGGGCGTGAAGGTGCGCTCGGAGCGCAACTCGCGCACCGACTACATCGCCAGCTTCGATTTCGCCTTCCAGCCCAAGTCCATTCGCGACCTGCTGCGGCGCGAGGGCATCCCGTTCGTCGACGAGCAGGCCCCGACGCTGACGCTGGTGGCGGTTTGGCGCGGGCCCGGCAGCGACAACGCGGCCTGGACGACAGCGTGGCGCGGTCTCGATCTGGAGAATGCGCTCACGCCCGTCAACCTGCAGCCGCTGCGTTCCGACATCGGCGCCGAGGCCGTCGAGGGCATCGCCCGCGCCGAGCCGTCGGCGATGCGCGCCTTTGCCGGCGCCTACGCCTCCGAGCACCTGGTCGTCGCCGTCGGGCAGCAGGAGGCCGGCAAGCTCAAACTGCTGCTGGTCGGACGCGATGCCGTCGGCCCCTTGTACCTGGAGCGCACCTATCGACTGGACGCGGATGCCAGCTACACGCGCGAGCTGTCCGCGGTCATCGCGCTGCGCACGCTGGAGGGCCGCTGGAAAGCGATCAAGGGCGGCAGCGGTGGAAGCGCAGGGCCCGCGCTGTCGGCGGCGGGCGGACGGGTCGATCTCCTCATCGCCGTCGAGTTCCGCGGCATGGCCGAGTGGCAGGACATCAGCCGCAAGCTCAGCGCGACGCCCGGCGTCAACGAGCTGGATGTGGCCGGGCTCTCGGCGCGCGGTGCACGTGTGACGCTGCGCTATGGCGGCGGCGCGGAGCAGTTGGCGAGCGACCTTGCCCGCCAGGGCCTTGTGCTGCGCAACAACGGCGGCACCTGGGTGCTTTCGTCGCGCTAGTGTCCCGATTTTCGAAGTTCGCCAGACCTTGCAGCTCACGTTCAGAGCGAACTTCGAAAATCAAAAGGGACACTAGAAATGTAGAATTGCTTGTGTGATTCAGATCGAGAAATTCGCTCTGAACCTTGCGGCGCGTGCCGGCGAATTTCTCGATCATCACACTAGCACTCGACGGCTGGCGCCCTTGGGCACTAGGATTTATGCGGGGCTCTGCCGCTCCGCCGTTTCGCGCTCCGGCGCGCTACGGGCGGACCGGTTCATGTTTTCGCCGGGTTGGAACTTGTACAGCAACATACCGAACTTCATCACGCTGGGGCGGGCAATCTCCGTCCCCGTCATATTCTGGCTGCTCGTCAACGGACACAGCCGGGCGGCATTCTTCGTGTTCCTGATCGCCGGCCTCAGCGATGCCGTCGACGGCTACCTCGCCAAGCGCTTCAACTGGCGCACCGAGCTCGGCGCCTACCTCGATCCCCTTGCGGACAAGGCGCTGATCGTCAGCATCTATATTGCGCTCGCGGTCTCGCGCGAGATTCCGCTGTGGCTCGTCATCGCCGTCGTCAGCCGCGACATCCTGATCCTGCTCGCCGTGTTGCTGTCCTGGGTGATGGACCAGCCGCTGCGCATCAGGCCGCTCGTCATCAGCAAGCTCAATACGGCGGCCCAGCTCATCCTGGCGACCACGGTGCTGGGCGACGAGGCGTTCGGGCTGGGCCTGGAGCAGGTGCGCTACGTGCTGGTGTGGATCACGGGGACACTCACCCTGCTTTCGCTCGCGGCCTACCTCAAAACCTGGATTCTGCACATGACCGGCTACGAGTCGAAGGATGCCGCAGACTGAGTCGCCGGGCGGGCCGCTGGAGGCAAGCCGTGAGTGTGGACAAGCAGTTCTGGTTCTGGCTGTGCGCCTTCCTGGCGCTGGTCGCCGCCATCGCCCTGCTGAATGAGATTCTGCTGCCGTTCGTGGCGGCGCTGGTCATCGCCTACTTCCTCAACCCGCTCGCCGACCGCCTGCAGGGCCTGGGCCTCAGCCGCGTGCTGGCCGTCGTCCTGATCGTGGGCACCGCGATGGCGATCGTCGTTCTCGCGCTGCTGTTCGTGGTGCCGCTGCTGGTGGCGCAGGTGCGCCAGTTCGTTGCCGCCCTGCCCGAGGAGATGCAGCGCCTCAAGCTGTTCGCGGAGGGCCTTTCGCAGCAGTGGATGGGACCGAGCCACCCCTCCGTCCAGGTCGCCATCGAGAAGCTGTCGGGGGAGGTCTCGCAGAACTGGACCGCCTACGCCGGCAGCCTCCTCACCTCGATGTGGAGCCGCGGCGTCGCGCTCGTGAACATCCTGTCGCTGCTGCTTATCACGCCGGTGGTGGTGTTCTACCTGCTGATCGACTGGCACAAGATGCTCGGGCGCATCGACGCGGCCACCCCGCGCCAGCACGTCGCCACGGTGCGGCGCCTGGGGCGCGAGATCAACGATGCGGTCGGCGCCTTCATCCGCGGCCAGGGCACGATCTGCATCGTGCTCGGGATTTTCTACGCGGCGGGCCTGACCTGGGCCGGCATCAACTACGGCCTGCTGATCGGGCTCGCGACCGGCGCGCTGGCGTTCGTTCCGGTCGTGGGCTGGATCGCGGGCCTCATCTGCACGTCGACCATCGCCATCATCCAGTTCTGGCCCGATCCCGTTCCACTGATAAAGGCCGTGAGCGTGCTGGTGGCGGGGATCGCCATCGATGCTGCCTTTCTGTCGCCGCGATTTGTGGGCGAAAGGATCGGCCTGCATCCGGTGTGGCTGATCTTCGCGCTGTTCGTGTTCAGCTACCTGTTCGGCATCGTCGGCACCTTGATCGCGGTCCCGCTGGCCGCGGCGGTCGCCGTCTTTGTCCGCTTCGCGGTCGAGGTCTATTTGAGAAGCTCGGTGTATCAGGGTGCCGTCCCGCCAACGCCCCCCCATCCGGAGGGCGGCGCGTGAGCCTGGCGGCGCGTCAGCTCGTGCTCGACCTTCCCCACCTGCCCGCGTTGGGGGCGGAGGACCTGCTCGTCAGCCGCTCCAACGCGGCTGCGGTCGAGGTCATGACCCAGTGGCCGAACTGGCCGCAGTCCGCCGTGCTGGTGGTGGCGCCGGCGCGGGCCGGCAAGTCGCATCTCGGCAATGTCTGGCGGCTGAGGTCGGGCGCGATCCTCGCCGAAGCGTCGGCGCTGACGGAAACCGACGTCGCGGCCGTGCAACCGGGTGGCGCCGTGCTGCTGGAGAACCTGCACGCGGGCTTCGCCGACCAGCGTGCCGTCTTCCATCTCCTGAATCTTGCGCGTGAGCACAAGCTGTCGATCCTGCTTACTTCGCGCGTGCCGGCGGGCGAGCTGCACGTGGAGCTGCCCGACCTGCGCTCGCGCCTCAGAGCGCTGCCGGTCGTCAGCATCGCGCCGCCGGACGAGATCCTGTTGCGCGCGGTGCTGGTGAAGCACTTCTTCGATCGCCAGCTACAGGTGGAGCCGCACACCATCAGCTATCTGCTGCTGCGCATGGAGCAGTCTATGGAGGCTGCTGCAACTCTGGTGGACGCTCTCGACCGGGCGGCCATGGCCTCGCATCGCCGGGTCACGCGCGCGCTGGCGGCCGAGGTTCTGGCCGTGCTGCAGGCCGGCCAAGGCTGAAAGCCCGGTTTTGGCCACTGCCACGCAACTTTCATCTTGATGTGGCATTCTGCGACCGCCATTCCTGAATCGCGGCCGCATTTGTGGTAAAATAGCCACGCATCGTGGCGGCCGCACCCGTCCGAGGATACCCATGAACGCCGCCGCCGCGCCCCGCCTGAAGACCGTCGAGCCGCCAGCCGAGCCTTCGCCGCTGCCCCTCGGCACCGCGCGCTACTACAACCGCGAGTTCTCCTGGCTGCAGTTCAACCGGCGGGTGCTGGAGGAGGCGCAAAACCTCAACCACCCCCTGCTCGAGCGTCTCCGCTTCCTGTCCATCTCCGCCTCCAACCTCGACGAGTTCTACATGGTCCGCGTGGCGGGCCTGTACGGCCAGGTCACGGCCGGCGTGGTGCAGACGAGCCAGGACGGCCTCGCGCCCGCGCAGCAACTCGCCGAGGTCAACCGGTTCGCCGCCCAGCTTGTCAGCGACCAGCAAGCCTGCTGGACCGGGCTCAAGACCGAGCTGACCGAGGCCGGCATCCTGCTCGTCGAGCCCAAGGAACTCAGCACCTCCGAGCGCGAATGGCTGGAGCGCCAGTTCCTCGAGCAGTACCTGCCGATCCTGACGCCGATCGCGGTCGATCCCGCCCATCCCTTCCCGTTCATCCAGAACGGCGGGCTCACCGTCGGCGTGGAGCTGCGCCGCGGACGCGACGGCAGCAGCTTGCACGCCCTGCTTCCCATCCCGAGCCAGCTCGCGCGCTTCATCCGCCTGCCGTCCACAGAGGCCGCTACCGAAGACCGCGCCGCGCCGATCCGCTTCATCCGCATCGAGTCCGCGATCGGCATGTTCATCTCGCGGCTGTTCCCCGGCTTCATCGCGCGCAGCCAGGGCGCCTTCCGCGTGCTGCGCGACAGTGACATCGAGATCCAGGAAGAAGCGGAGGATCTCGTCGCCCTTTACGAGACCGCCCTCAAACGCCGCCGCCGCGGCGACGTGATCCGCCTCGAGATCGACGGCCAGATGCCGGCGCGCCTGCAGCGCTTCGTGGCCGAGGAGCTCGATATCCGCGAGGACGGCGTGTTCGTGAAGGAGGGCATGCTGGGCCTCGCCGACACCGCCCAGCTGATCGTGTCCGAGCGCCCCGATCTCGCCTTCAAGCCGCTCGACATCCGCTTCCCGGAGCGCATCCGCGAGTTCAATGGCGACTGCTTTGCCGCCATCCGCAAGAAGGACATCGTCGTCCACCACCCCTACGAGTCGTTCGACGTGGTGGTGCAGCTCCTGCGCCAGGCTGTCGCCGACCCCAACGTGCTCGCCATCCGCTGGACGCTCTACCGCACGTCGAAAGACAGCCCCATCGTGCGCGCGCTGAAGGAGGCCGCCGACGGCGGCAAGACGGTGACCGCCGTCATCGAGCTGAAGGCGCGCTTCGACGAATCCCTCAACATCCGCCTGGCGCGCGATCTGGAAGCCGCCGGCGTGCACGTCGTCTACGGCTTCATCGAGCTCAAGACGCATGCCAAGCTCGGCCTGATCGTGCGCCGCGAGGGCACCGAGCTTGCCACCTACTGCCACGTCGGCACCGGCAACTACCACCCGGTGACGGCGCGCATCTACAGCGACCTGTCCTATTTCACCGCCGATCCCGTCGTCGGCCGCGACATCACGCGCGTGTTCAACTTCGTCACCGGCTATGCCGAGCCCGTGGAGATCGAGGCGCTGGCCGCCAGCCCCAACGGCATCCGCGAGCGTATCCTCGCCCATATCAAGGAGGAGATCGCGCACGAGAAGGCCGGCCGCGACGGCGAGATCTGGATGAAAATGAACTCCCTGGTCGACACCCAGATCATCGACGCGCTTTGTGAGGCGAGCCAGGCGGGTGTGGAAATCGACCTCGTCGTGCGCGGCGTCTGCTGCCTGCGGCCCGGGATTCCCGGCCTTTCGGAGCGAATCCGCGTCAAAAGTGTGATCGGACGCTTCCTGGAGCACTCGCGCATCTACTGCTTCGGCGCCGGCCACGGGCTTCCGTCATCCAAGGCAATCGTATACATCAGCTCCGCAGATATGATGCCCAGGAACCTCGACCGCCGCGTGGAGGTTATGGTGCCGATCACCAACGCGACGGTGCACGAGCAGATCCTGGGCCAGATCATGGTGGCCAACATCAAGGACAACCAGCAGAGCTGGCGCGTGCTGCCTGACGGGTCCTCGGAGCGGATGTCTCCTGGACCCGGCGAGGAGCCTTTCAACGCGCACGAGTATTTCATGACCAACCCGAGCCTGTCGGGACGCGGCCAGTCGCTCAAGGACAACTTCCCGCGCCGCTTCAGGCTTGCCAGGGACGCCTCGGCGGAGACGCCCGAGGCATGATGCGCGTTTGACCCTGTTCGGCGAAAGGACAGACCTCGAGCCGATGGGGGTCGTGGATATCGGCTCCAACTCCGTGCGCCTCGTCGTTTACGAAGGCGCGGTCAGAAGCCCGACCCAGCTTTTCAACGAGAAGGTGTTGTGCGGCCTCGGGCGCGAGCTTGCCTCCACCGGCCGCCTGGACGAGACGAGCGTGCGCCGCGCGCTCGATGCCCTCACGCGCTTCCGCGCCATCACGCGTGTGCTGGGCGTGAAGAACATCCGCGCCATCGCCACCGCGGCCTGCCGCGATGCCGCCAACGGTCCCGAGTTCATCGCCCACGGCGAGCGCGCGCTCGGCAACAAGATCCAGGTTCTCACCGGTCAAGAGGAAGCCGAGCTTGCCGCCAAGGGCATCCTGATGGGCTTCGAGAACCCGGACGGATTTGCCGGTGATCTCGGCGGCGGCAGCCTCGAGCTGATCGATATTTCGGGGCGCAGCCTGCGCCAGGCCGCAACGCTCGGCATCGGCAGCCTGCGCTTGATGGATGCCGCAGGCGGGCGTCTCGACAAGGCGGCGGAGATCGTCGACCAGCAGTTTGCGGGCCTGCCCTGGCTCGGCAAGGGGCGCGACCGCACCTTCTACGCGGTGGGCGGCACCTGGCGCTCCTTCGCGCGCCTGCACATGAACGAGACCAACTATCCCCTGCACGTCATGCACGGCTACGCGATGCCGGCCAAGGACGTGATCGACTTCTGCGAGGACATCCGCAAGGCCAAGAAGCTGCCGACCTTGAAGGAGATCGCGCGCGCCCGCCGCGAGGTGCTGCCCTATGGCGCGCTGGTGCTGGAGCGGCTCGTGCGCCTGGTGCAGCCGAGCGAGGTCGTGTTCTCCGTCTTCGGCATTCGCGAGGGCCTGCTCTACAATCTGCTTTCGGGCGCCGAGCGCCGCAAGGACCCGCTGCTCGCCTTCGCCTCCGATTACGCGCGCCTGCGGTCCCGCTCACCGGAGCATGCCACCGAGCTCGGCAAGTGGACCGACGTCCTGTTCGCCGACCCGGGCCCCTCCGAGACGGAGGACGAGCGCCGGCTGCGCTATGCGGCCTGCCTGCTTTCCGACATCAGCTGGCGCGCGCACCCCGACTACCGCGCCGAGCAGAGCCTGATCCTGATCGCGCAGTCGGCGCTCGGCGGCATCGACCATCCGGGGCGCGTGTTTCTCGCCATGGCCATCTACTTCCGCCACCTCGGTGTCGGCAGGGACGCGGAGGACGGCGACGAGGACAGGCTGCCCGAGCGGCTCAAGCGCCTGCTCAGCAAGCGCGCCTATCGCCGTGCCAGGATCATCGGCGCCGCGATTCGCGCGGCGCACATGCTGTCCGTCGGCCGGCCGGGAATCATCGACGAGATTCCCCTCACCTACGAGAAGGACAAGCTCGTCCTCACGCTGCCAAGGGTCCACGCCGCGCTGGACGGGGAGCGCGTGCGGCGCCGATTCTCCGCGCTCGCCGAGTTGCTGGAGCGCACCCTGGAGGTGCGCTTCTCCTAATCCAGGCCCTATGGTCTGGCGGCTGGGCACCGACTTCCCCATCTACTACACTGCCCCTCCAAGAGCTGACCTGAGCGATCTCCTTATGGCCGATGACCCGTACGCAGTGCTGGGTGTGCCGCGCACATCGACGGACGAGGAGGTCCGTCGCGCCTATCGCAAGCTCGCCAAGGAGCTGCACCCGGACATGAATCCGGCCAACCGCGCCTCCGCCGAGGAACGCTTCAAGAAGGTGACGGCGGCCTACGAGATCGTCGGCGATGCCGAGAAGCGCAAGCAGTTCGACCGCGGCGAGATCGACGCCAACGGCGAGCCCCGCCGCGGCTTCCATCGCACCTACGCCGGCGGCGGCCGCACCGCGGGCGGGCGCCCGGACGAGGACGTCAGCTTCAGCGACATCTTCTCCGACCTGTTCGGCTCCATGCGAGGCCGCGGCGAACCCGGCAGCCCGTTCGGTGCGCGCGGCCGCGATGCCCGCTACAGCCTCGAGATCGATTTCCTTGAGGCGGCAACCGGCGCCAAGAAGCGGGTGACGCTGCCCGACGGCGGTACGCTCGACATCAACGTGCCGCAGGGCGTGCGCGACGGGCAGACCTTGCGGCTCAGGGGCAAGGGCACAGCCGGCATGCGCGGGGCCGAGCCCGGCGACGCCCTGGTCGAGATTCGCGTGCGCCCGCACGCCCACTTCAAGCGCATCGACGACGACATCCTGATCGAGCTGCCGATCACGATCGACGAGGCGGTGCTGGGTGCCAAGATCGAGGTGCCGACCATCACCGGCCGCGTGCAGCTCACCCTCCCCAAGGCCACCAGCTCAGGCCGCATCTTCCGCCTCAAGGGCAAGGGCGTGCACAACGGCACCAGCGGCCATACCGGCGACCAGCTCATCACCGTGCGCATCGTCCTGCCCGAGCAGGTCGACGACGGCCTCAGCTACTTCCTGTCCGAGTGGCGCCAGAAAAACGGCTACAGCCCCGGCCGGCCGTGATTGCACGGTCTGGTGGGCGGTGGCTGTTGCGCTGAGCCGTGGCTCAAATCTCAACCGTCATCCTCGCACGCGTTGCGAGGATCCAGCGTTCCAATCTCCGGAGATTGCTGATGGGTGGATCCTCGGGCCAAGCCCGAGGATGACAAAGGAGGTCCGCGGCGCGGAAGCGCTAGCCCTTGTCGCGCGATCCCGGCGGCGTGGTCTCCACCGTCACGATCTCGCCGCGCCGCACGGTGACGGCGACCTCGCCGCGCTTCAACCGCTCCGCCTCGCTGCCGAACAGCTCGCGCCGCCAGCCCTTGAGCGCCAGCACGTCGGGATTGTCCTCAGCGGCGATGCGCTCCAGGTCGTCGCTGTCGGCGATCAGCTTCGGCGCCACCTTGTTGCGCGCCGCGCTCGCCTTCAGCAGGACGCGCAGCAGCTCGACGGTGGCGAGCTTGTCGGCGGAGAGCCCGCCGCCCTCGCGGACCGGCGGCAGCGTGCTCATATCGCGCGCCAGCCCCTTCTTGACCGCCTCGATGATCTCCTTCGCCCGCGCCGAGCGGCCGAAGCCGTCGCTCAGCGAGCGCAGTTGCGAGAGCTGGCCGGGCTCGGTCGGCGCGTGGTTGGCGATGTCATACAGCGCCTCGTCGCGCAGCACGCGGTTGCGGGGCACGTCCGTCGCTTGCGCCGCGCGCTCGCGCCACGCCGCCAGCTCGATCAGCACGGCGAGGCTCTTGCGGTTCTTGACCCGCAGCTTCAGGCGGCGCCAGGCATCCTCGGGCTTGGTCTCGTACGTGGCCGGGTCGATCAGCTCCGACATCTCCTCGTCGAGCCAGCGGGCGCGGCCGGTCTGCTCCAACTCCGTCTTCAGACGCAGATAGACGTCGCGCAGATGGGTGACGTCGCCCAGCGCGTAGGCGAGCTGCCGCTCCGACAGCGGGCGCCGGGCCCAATCCGTGAAGCGCGAGCTTTTGTCGAGGTCCCTGCCCGTCGTCTGCTTGACGAGGTTCACGTAGCTCACCGACTCGCCGAAGCCGCACACCATCGCCGCCACCTGCGTGTCGAAGATCGGCTTCGGCATCAGCCTGGCCTGGATCCACACGATCTCCAGGTCCTGGCGCGCGGCGTGGAACACCTTCACCACACGCTCGTTCGCCATCAGCTTGAAGAACGGCGCCAACTCGAGTCCCGGCGCCAGCGGGTCCACCACGGCCTCGTCGCCGCCCGGCCCCGCGAGCTGCAACAGGCACAGCTTCGGCCAGAAGGTCTGCTCGCGAATGAACTCGGTGTCGACCGTGACGAAGTCTTGCTGGCCGAGGCGGTCGCAAAGATCGCTCAGCGCGCTTGTGGTGGTGATGAGCTGCATGGGCGCGGCTTTATAGCGTCATCGCCGCCGTGGCACAAATTGCATGGGGTGCCGCGCATCGCCGCTCCCGCCATCCTTGACAACACACCGGCTGCGTGTGCTTTTCCGGCCAAATTCACCTTCTCGCCGCGAGGCCAGGACCCATGGTTAACCCGCGCACAGGCTCGGAAACGTCGCAGCTGCACCGGTATCGCTCGCACACGTGCGGCGCGCTGCGCAAAGCCGACGTGGGCAGAAGTGCGCGCATCTCCGGCTGGGTGCATCGCGTGCGCGATCACGGCGGCCTGCTGTTCATCGATTTGCGCGATCACTACGGCATGACGCAGGTGGTGGCTGATCCCGACAGCCCCGCCTTCAAGGCGGCGGAGACCGTGCGCTCGGAGTGGGTGATCCGCGTCGACGGCAAGGTGCGCGACCGGCCGGACGGTACCGTCAACCCGGAGTTGCCGACCGGCGAAGTCGAGCTGTTTGCGAGCGAGATCGAGGTGCTGTCGGCGGCCAAGGAGCTGCCCGTGCCGGTGTTCGGCGAGCCCGAGTATCCGGAGGACATGCGCCTCACCTACCGCTTTCTCGATCTCAGGCGCGAGACCCTGCACGGCATCATCATGAAGCGGCTGGAGATCACCCGCTCCATCCGCAGGCGCATGCACGAGGCGGGCTTCAACGAGTTCCCGACGCCAATTCTCACGGCCTCCTCGCCCGAGGGCGCGCGCGACTTCCTGGTGCCCTCGCGCATCCACGCCGGCAAGTTCTACGCCCTGCCGCAGGCGCCGCAGCAGTACAAGCAGCTCTTGATGGTGTCGGGCTTCGACCGCTACTTCCAGATCGCGCCCTGCTTTCGCGACGAGGACCCGCGCGCCGACCGCCTGCCCGGCGAGTTCTACCAGCTCGACCTCGAGATGAGCTTCGTCGAGCAGGACGACGTGTTCGGCACCATGGAGCCGATCCTGACCGGCGTGTTCGAGGAGTTTGCCGGCGGCCATCCCGTCACCAAGGGCTGGCCGCGCATTCCTTACGACGAGGCGATCAAGAAATACGGCACCGACAAGCCCGACCTGCGTAACCCGATCGAGATGCAGGATGTCACCGAGCACTTCCGCGGCTCGGGCTTCAAGGTGTTCGCCGGGATGATCGAGAAGGACGCCAAAGCGCGCGTATGGGCCATCCCTGCGCCGGGCGGCGGCAGCAGAGCCTTCTGCGACCGCATGAACGGCTGGGCGCAGAAGGAAGGCCAACCGGGCCTCGGCTACATCTTCTGGCGCGAGGAGGAAGGCACCGCCGGCGCCGGCCCCATCGCCAAGAACATCGGGCCGGAGCGCGCGGCCGCCATCCAGAAGCAGCTCGGTTTGAAGACCGGCGACGCCGTGTTCTTCGCCGCCGGCAACCCAGACAAGTTCCACAAGTTCGCCGGCGATGCGCGCACGCTGGTCGGCCAGGAGCTCAAGCTCGTCAAGGAGGACCAGTTCGCGCTCGCCTGGATCGTCGACTTTCCGTTCTACGAGTGGAACGAGGAGGAGAAGAAGATCGACTTCTCGCACAACCCCTTCTCGATGCCGAAGGGCGGCCGCGAGGCGCTGGAGGCGGCGGAGAAGCAGGGCCGCGAGGCGCTGCTCGCCCTCAAGGCCAACCAGTACGACATGGTCTGCAACGGCTACGAGATCGCCTCCGGCTCGATCCGCAACCATGTCCCCGAGACGATGGTGAAAGCGTTCGAGATCACGGGTCTCACGCGCGCCGACGTGGAAAGCCGCTTCGGCGGCCTCTACCGCGCCTTCCAGTACGGCGCGCCGCCGCATGGCGGCATGGCGGCGGGCATCGAGCGCATCGTCATGCTGTTGACCGGCTGCAAGACGGTGCGCGAGGTGGCGCCGTTCCCCATGAACCAGCAGGCCAACGACCTGCTGATGGGCGCGCCGAGCGAAGCTGCGCCCAAGCAGCTGCGTGAGCTGCACATCCGCCTGGCGCTGCCCGACAAGAAGGGGTGAGGGTCAGGCGGCCTTTGCCGTCGCCAGCCAGCCGTCGAGCTCCCGTGCGAGCCCGCCGGAGATCGTGGTCAAGGGCAGGCGGCATTCGGGCGATGCGATCAGGCCCTGGCGCCAGAGGCAGTGCTTGATCGGCATCGGGTTCGCTTCCTGGAACAGCTTCGGAATGAAACTCCGCAGCGAGGACCAGATCGTACGCGCGGCAGCCAGATCGTTGGCCGCGATCAGGCGGCCGATCTCCACGAACCGCGCCGTGGCGAGGTGCGCCGCGGCCAGGATGCCGCCGTCGGCGCCGTTGCACATCATGGTGAAGTAGAGCCCGTCCTCGCCGGTCAGCACCGAGAAGCCGGCCGGCTTCATCGCTAGCAGCTCCAGCGATTGCGCGATGCTGCCCGAGCTGTCCTTGACGCCGACGATGTTGCGCCGTTCCGCCAGCCTGAGCAGCGTATCGTTGGCGAGATTGACCGAGGTCCGGTAGGGGATGTTGTAAATGACGACCTGCCGGTCGGTCGCGTCGGCGATGGCCGCGAAGTGCTGCCGCATGCCGTCCTGCGACGGCCGGCTGTAGTAGGGGCACACCGAGACGATGCCGGCGAAGTCGTGCCGCTCCAGCCGCCGCAGGGTCTTGATCACCTTGCGCGTATCATTGCCGCCGACCCCGACGAAGACCGGCAGCCGCCCGGCCGCAACCTCGACGGTCACCGCGACGATCTTGTCTACCTCGCCATCGTCGAGCGTCGGCGCCTCACCCGTGGTGCCGAGCGGAAACAGGGCGCTGACGCCGTGCGCGACGTAGTGCTCGATCAGGCGCCGGTAGCTGGCGAAATCGACGCGCCCGTCCTTGAACGGCGTGACCAGAGGAATCCAGACGCCCGTGAGCATTGACGGCCTCCATCGCAGCAACTCGCGCATCGACAGCTACCGTCGTTCCAATATTTAGTATATCTATTCATTTTAATGTGCGGTTTTAGATTTCGTAATGGATCTGGACGGCCCGCATGAATCGCAACATGGACGTTGCCGTGGCGCGCGCGTTCCTTGCCGTCATCGAGACCGGCAGCGTGACGCTCGCGGCCCGGCAGCTCAATCTCACGCAGGGTGCCATCAGCCAGCAGCTGCGCCGCCTCGAGGAGATGTCGGATCATCCCCTCTTCGCGCGCGCCGGCCGCCGCATCGTGCCGACACCGGAGGGACAGCGCCTCGTCGCCAGCGTCGGCCAGTTCCTGGCCGCCAACGCGCAGGTGATCGCCGCGCTGCAGCAGCCTGCGTTCGAAGGCGAGGTCAGGTTCGGTGCCCCCTACGACATCATCGGCAGCTATGCGCCGCCCATCCTGCGGCGCTTCAGTCGGTCATTCCCGAGCATCCGGGTAACGCTCGTGTGCAAGGACACCGTCGAGTTGCTGCAGGACGTGAAGCGAGGCGCCATCGATCTGGCGCTGACGACGGAGCTTGGCTGCGGCAAGGGCGGGGAAACCCTGCGTAGCGACCGGCTGGTCTGGGTCGGTGCACGCGGCGGCGAGGCGCATGCGCGCGATCCGCTGCCGGTGTCGCTCGGGGCGGAGACGTGCGTGTTCAGGCCCGTCGCCGTCACGGCGCTGAAGAAGGCGCGGCGCCGGTGGCAGGCGGTGTGCGAGGTGAGCAACATGGAGCCCGTGCGCGCGACGCTGGAGGCCGATCTCGCCGTCGCACCCCTGCTCGGCCATGCCATACCCGACAGCCTGGAAGTCGTCTCCTCTGACCGCAGGCTGCCGCGGCTGCCGATGTTCCAGATCAACTTGTACGAGGCGCGCAACCCGACTCCCGCCGCCACCGCCTTCGCCGACCACGTCCGGCGCAACGTCGCTTTGGGTGGCGCGGCGCGGCCTTGAGCGGCGCCGCAGGCCCACACACGAATGGTTAAGCCTGCCGGACTTTAACCATGTAATCTGGTCAATTCTTTATTCAGCACCTGCGATTGTGCCCGCCCTGGCGAAGCGGGCAATCACGTGTCTGGACAGTTCTTCATCTCCCTCCTGAATCCCGGAATCGGCGTTCTGCTGGCGGCCGCGTTCTTTGTGCTGTGGTCGAACCGGCGGGGTGAAACCTACGTCCTGGTTGCCGCAGCGGGCTATCTCGTCAACGCCTTTGGATTTCTCGTTCGCGACACGGCTCCGTCCTTGCCCTATGAGGCTCAGATTGTTCTGGCGAACATTCTGTTCATGGCGACGGCCTGCCTGCTGTCGGCGGCCATCCTCCTGCGATACAAGATTGCGCCTCCCTACAAGGCGATGCTTGCGATCTCGACGGTCGCGATGGCCGGGCAGATGTGGTTTCTGCTTGTGGAGCCGGACATTGCCGCGCGCATCTACTTCATCAGCTTCGGGCTGGGTGCGATTGCCTCGATCATGGCCATCAAGCTGTGGCCGATCGACAAGGTGCACGTTATCGATCGGCTTCTCTTCTGGATTGCCTGCCTGTCGGCGGTGAATTTTCTCCTGCGTCCGGTTGTCATCCTGCAGCTTGTGGAGATGCACGATGGAGTCGGTTTCCAGCAATCCGTCTACTGGACGACGGTGCAGTTCACGCAGGCGATGATCTCGATCATGATCGCCCTCAATCTCATGGTGGCCGTCGCCGTTGATCTCCTGGACGAGTTGAGGCGAGAGGCAAAAATCGACAAGCTCTCAGGCTTGCTCAACCGGAAGGGCTTCGAAGTCGAAGCCGCGGACATGCTGGCGCGGCATGCGCACGCTGCCACCCCGGCATGCCTGCTGCTCGCCGATCTCGACCACTTCAAGGAGGTCAACGATACCTACGGCCATGCCGCGGGGGATGCGGTGATCTCGGTCTTCGGAGCCGCCATCAGGTCCGCTGGCCCCGAGACGATGGTCGCCGGGCGCATCGGCGGCGAAGAGTTCGCCATGCTGCTTGTGGGCGTCGAGCTGGGCGATGCCCGAAACATTGCCGAGGATATCCGCATAACGCTGTCCGAGGCGGCGATCGGAAGGCTGCCGCCGGGTCTCACGCCCACGGCGAGCATCGGCGTGCACATCGCGCCGGCGCGTGCCGGTCTTTCCGAGTTGCTTCGCAATGCAGACCTGAGCCTCTATCAGGCCAAGCGTGCGGGACGTAACCGTGTCGAAGTTTCCGCGCCGGCCCTGGCTGCAGCGGCTGTCTGACAAGCGCGACGTGCCGATCTCCGCGGCGTCCGGCGGCGCCGGGCTACCGCGGCTGCAACGCCCGATCGATCATCGCCTGCGTGGAGCCGAGGTAATTCACCGGGTCCGTCAGCGCGGTCAACGCAGCTTTGTCGAGATGCTTGGTCACCGCGCTATCGCGTTCCAGCTCGGCCAGCAGCGTCGTGCCTTTGTCGAGGGCGGCGCGGCACGCGCCATACACCACGTCGTGCGCGGCCTGCCGGCCGGTGTGCTGGGCGAGCGCCATCATCACCGCCTCGGCGACGATCAGCCCGCCCGTGAGGTCGAGGTTGCGGCGCATGCGGCCCGCATCGACGATCAGCCCTTCCAGCATGAAGCGCGCCTGCCGCAGTGCGCCCGACGAGGCGATGAAAGCTTCCGGCAGCGCCACCCACTCCAGGTGCCACGGGCCGGTCGCGCGCTCGTGGTCGGCCAGCATCGCATCCAGCATCAGGCCCGCGCTCTGCCGCACGATCCGGCTGGAGGCGACGATCAGCTCGCACGAGATCGGGTTGCGCTTCTGCGGCATGGTGGAGGACGAGCCGCGGCCCTGCAGGAACGGCTCGAAGGCTTCCGCCACCTCGGTCTGCATCATCAGCATCACGTCGGTCGCGATCTTGCCGAGGCTGCCGCCCACCAGCGCCAGGAATGACGCCGTTTCCGCCAGCCCGTCGCGCGCCACATGCCACGGCACGGTCGCCTTGCCGAGGCCGAGCTCGTCCATCAGCGCGTCGTGCACCGCGAGGCCCTTGTCGCCCAGCGACGCCAGGGTGCCTGCCGCGCCGGCGAACTGGCCGACGAGGGCGCGCGGCTTCAGTTCGGCGAGCCGCTGCCGGTGACGCTGCATCATGCCGAGCCAGATGGCGGCCTTGTAGCCGAATGTCACGGGCAGCGCGTGCTGGAGGTGCGTGCGCCCCGCCATCACCGTGCGGCGGTGCTTGTCCGCGAGCCCCGCCAGCGCCGCCTCGATGGCGACCAGATCCTCGTCCACCAGCGCAAGCGCGTCGCGCACCTGCAGCACGGTGGCCGTGTCCATGATGTCCTGGGTGGTGGCGCCCCAGTGCACGTAGCGGCCCGCTTCGCCGCATTGCTTCGCGAGCTGGTACACAACCCCGACGATGGGATAGCCGACCAGGTCCGTCTCCGCCTTCAGCTTCGACATGTCGAGGCTCTTGGCGTCCGCCTTCTCGCGGATGGTGTCCGCCGCATCCTTGGGAATCAGTCCGGTGCGCGCCTCTGCCGCCGCCAGCGCCACCTCGACCGCCACGTAACGCGCAACGGCACCTTCGTCCGAGAAGATCTCGCGCATGGCCGGCGTGCCGAACATGTCGCGAAAGATGGCGGAGTCGAAGACGGTGGAGGGCATGGCTGTCACGGCCTGGCTGGGAAAGTGCCGGGCGAGACAATCAGGGACCAGCCGCCAGCGCAAGGGGTGCCGCACGCGGCACGGCCAGTCGTGGTGCCCTCACTCCAGTCGGCCTCGTCAGGCGAACACCAGGTAGGCGTAGAGCGCCGCACCGATCGCCCAGGAGGCCATGAAGCCCGCCAGAAAACCCGGCCAGGCGCGGCCGCGGCGGGCGTGGTGGGCCTCGTCGGCGATGACCGCAAGCTCGATCGGCTCAAGATGAAGGTCGTGCTCCGCATCGTCTGCCAAGGCGGCGGGCGGCGGAGCCGCAAACGCCTGGATCGGCGGCGGCTGCGCCCTGTCCTCGTCGTCCGGCGGCGACGCCAAGGCGTCGGGTTCAATGCCCGGCATCCGGTGCGCAATGAGATGCTTCAGGTTCTCCAGCGCCTGCGCCGTCGCGTCGGCTTCGCTGGCGATCTGCTGTGCCGCATCCCACTCCGGCGCGTGCCGGTCGTCGGCGCCGGCGGGCACATCGCTGTCTGCCGGCGGTATTGGTTGGCCGTGGTCGGCATCGGCCGGGGAATCGAGGTCGTGCGCAACAAGTTCCACCGGGGGCTGCGCGCCGGCCGCATCGTCACCGGCCGTTGCGAGCGGCGCATCGGCCACGACCTCGGCCAGGGCTTCGGGCGTTTCGGCATGCAGCACCGCAGGTGCGCTCTCCAGCGCGTCCGCGGTGAGTGCTGTTGTCTGCTCGGCCAGCGCGACGGCACCCGGCTGGTCCTCTTGCGCGGCGATGCTTTCGTCGCGCGCACCGCTTTCGTTGTCCGCGGGCGCTTCGGGAAACCGCAGATCCAGCATGGGCTGCAGATCGTCGAACGGCTCGGCGGTCTGCGGCGCGCGCACGGTCTCCACCAGCCTCAGCACCGGGATGTCGCGTTGCACGTCGCGCGCAGGCGCGCTGGTGGCGGCCTCCGCGCCGTTGTCTTCGGCGTGCGCGCCGGCTTCGCCGCTCATGGCATCGATGACTTGCGGATCAGGCATTACGGCCCCAGCACCTCGTTGCCGAAATAGCGGAATAACGAACCGGATCAGGACTTGCGCATGTCCGTCAGACGATCGAGCAGGCGCATCCTCGGCTTGCCCTCTATCGACGGTGTTTGGGGCATCTCTGCGACCGCGGCGTGTTCCTGTTTTTCACCGTCCGCGCCGTTGCTGCCGTTTCCGTTGGCACTGGCGGTTTCGACCGGCGCAACAGCGGCGTCCACCTCGCCCCTCAGCGAGGGGCGCACGTACGCCACGCGGTCCACGAGATTGCGGCGGCGTTCCGATGTCTCGCGCGGCTCCGGCGTTTCGGCGGCCCCCGGCCTGTGCGTCGTCTCCTTGAAATGGGCGGCCTGCCGCGCCAGGCGCTGGTGTGCCATCGCCAGGTCCGCGCGCAGCTTCTCGATCGTCGCCGCCTGCCGGTCCACCTGAGCCTCGGCCGATTCAGCCCGCGCTTTGAGCGCTTGCTTGTTTCCGCCGCCCAGCAGCCCCGACCTGCCGGGTTTCTCGAACGCCTCGAGCGCCGCCTTGAGCCGGGCGATGTCTGCGGCCTGATCCTCGATCTTGGCCTTCAGGGCTTCGTCCGCCTCGACAGCGGGCTGAGTGCCCGTGCCGCGCCCGTCGCGCGCGGACGCGGACAGCTCGATCTGCCGCCGCAGCGTGTCGATGGTATCGGACTGGTCGTGGATTTTCTCTTTCAGCGCGTTCAGCTCGAGGTTCTGAGCGGCGGCCGCGCTGGTGCCGTCCGCCTTGGCCCGCTGCGGGTTCTGTGTGAGTTCGGCGATCTCGCGGTCGCGCTGGAACAGCAGCCGCTTGGCCTCCGCCAGGCGGGCCTCAACCCTCGGCAGCCGGTCTGCCACCGTCTGCTCCAGCACGCGGCGTGCGTTCTGGTTCTCCTCCAGCTCGGCCTTGATGCCGACCGCGCCGGTTTCGAGCGCAGAGATGCTGGCGTCGCGCCGGTTGATCTCGATCAGATGCCGCGCCCGCTCCAGCTTGGCCTGCTCGAGCTGCGCGGCGAGCTTGTGCACCTTGACGGCGTACTCGGCCTTGAGCCGGTCCCGGTCGGCCCGGATTTCGGGCTCGCTCACCGGCATCGATTGCTTGAGCCTTGCCGTAGTCAGCCGCACCGCACGCGACCAGAAGGCGGACGCGAGCAGCAGGCCGAGCAGGCTCGCCACGAGGAAGCCCAGCGCCAGCAACATGCCGGATTGAACCGAAATCAACAGCACACCTCGGCTTCACGCGGCGCGACGTGCTCGCGCGATGCGTCACAAAGTACGGCTCCGCGCCGCAACCGTCACGCCGAATTCGCAGTCAGGCCTTTGTGGCCCGATCTAGAACGGCATCCAGGTCGGTGCCCGCGTATACTTCAAATAGCCGACGTTGGCACCCAGACGAAGCCCGATTCCTGTTCGAATCGGCGCGGTTACGATCCGGCCGTTCTTCTGGAACGTCAGTCCTACGCCGCCGACCATGTAGGCCGACCCGTCGACGCCGCCGAACCGGCGGTAGATCTCCTCGGGGTCGCGCAGATTGTAGACGAGCACCATCACCTTGGAGCCGTCGCCGCCCACGTCATAGCCGATGGAGGGCCCCTGCCAGTAGACACGGTGGTTGCCGGCGTCCTTGGTGTAGAGCATGCCCTCGCCGTAGCGCAGCCCGGCGATGAACGCGCCGCCCGCATCCTGGCCCAGAATGTAGCCGTTGGGCCGTCCCTGCTGCTGGAACGCATACTCGACCACGGCTGCCAGGCCCTTGGTGACCGAGCCGAAGAACATGTGCCCGGCCTGGACGATCTCGTTGGAGGAATACGTGTTGTCGTACGGCCCCGGCGGTGCGTTGTCGTAGCGATCGTAGCGCGCCGGTCCCGGCGGCGGCGGCTCGTACGGCTGCCCCGGTCCGGCATAGGGCTTGGAGCTGGGCGGATAGTAGGGCTGCTGGCTCGGCGGCGGCCCCGGCCTATAGGCGTCGTCCCGCGGCGGCGGATAGGGCTGGTATTGCTGGCCCTGCGTAGGAGCTGCGCCCGCCCACAGCAGTACTGGGAGACCGATCAGCGTGGCGCACAGCAGCGCCAGGAATCCGCGTTTGGCCGACATGGGAGCACCCGGTTCGTTTGATGAATAGCGCGCACGCGCGACTCGCCCGTTACCCCTAAAGAATCCTTAGAAAGTGTTACGAAAGTGTGGCTGGCGCGTTCATCTCCGCCTCACCGTGCAGGGCGGCTACACGCGGTTTGGCGCCAGTGGGGCGTTCGCCCAGGCCACAAAGTTGGGGTTTCTGAATGCGGGCTTGCCATAATTCAGGGGCAGGCCGTCGAGCGTCAACACCGTGCCGCCGGCTGCCGCCAGCACCGCATGGCCCGCCGCGGTGTCCCACTCGCTGGTCGGCCCAACCCGCGGGTAGACATCCGCGTCTCCGCGCGCCAGCATCCCGAACTTGAGCGACGAGGAGACCGCCCTGCGGTCGGCCACCGTGTAGCCGTCGAGGAACCGCCGCGTCTCGGTGTTGAGGTGCGACTGGCTGGTGAGCGCCTTGACCGCCGCGGCATCGGCGGGGCGCGTGCGCAGCGTTTCGAGCTGCAGCTCGCCAAGGGTCTGAGCGCTGCTCGACGGCGGTAGCCGCGTCGCGGCCGCGATGCCGTTGCCCAGCGTTACGAAGAAATCGGGAATCGCCGGCGCATAGACCAAGCCGAACACCGGCCGTTCACCCTCGATCAAGGCGATGTTGATGGTGAAGAACGGTTCCCGTCGCAGATACGGCTTGGTGCCGTCCAACGGATCGACCAGGAAGAACCTGTCCTGCACGGCGGGTACATGTCCGTCCGCCGCCGCCTCCTCCGACACCACCGGGATGCCGGGCGCGACCCGCGCCAGCGCGTCGAGGATCAGCGCCTCCGATTCGCGATCCGCGATTGTGACCGGCGACTTGTCGGTCTTGATCTCTGCCGTCACGCCCGCAGCAAAATGCGACATCTGAATGCGTGCCGCGGCGAGCGCCGTGCCGAGCAACGCCTCGGCAAGCGCGCGGATGTCGTTGTCACCCATGGTTGTTGCCCGACCCTGATTCGGCTCCACCGGCGGTCAGGATGGCATTGCGGATGACCGAACGCGAAGCGTTGTGACGAAAAAACAATACCTTCAGGCAACCTGGACGGGTTTGCTTGGCAGGCACGCAGCGAAGCGTGTATCAAGACTCGAAAAATGCGCAAGCTGTCCCAGTTGGCTAGCGTCGCGTTCGTCAGCGCCCAGCCCAGCTTAGTAGCCCACAAGACCGCCATATGAGGGCCATTTGATGAGCGAGCGCGCCCACCCCAGTGACCTGGAGCTGGCGGCACTGATCTCGAGCAAGATCTGTCACGACATCATCGGCCCGGTCAGCGCCATCAACAACGGCCTGGAAATCCTCAACGAGGAGGACGACGCCCAGGCCAAGGACTACGCGCTCAACGTCATCCGCAATGTCACCGAGACGGCGTCCGCACGCCTGCAGTTTGCGCGCTTTGCGTTCGGCGCGGCAGGGTCCGCGGGCTCCGAGATTGAGCTCAGCAGCGCCGAGAAGCTGAGCCGCGGGTTGATCGGAGAGGGCAAGCACAAGCTCATCTGGCGCGGCATCCCCGGCCAGATGGTGAAGGACCGGGTGAAGCTGCTGCTCAATTTGATCGCGGCCGCGCCGACGGCGATTCCGCGCGGCGGCGAGATCGAGGTCAACATCACCGGCCCGCTGCAAAGCCCGACCTTCGTGGTGCGCTGTCGCGGCACCGGTGCCCGCCCGCCCCAGTACCTCGGCGACTTCGTGAACGGCTCGCCGCCGCAGATCGACGCCATGTCGATCCAGGCCTACTACACGCTGCGCCTCGCCGCGTCGTCGGGCATGCGCGTCGAGATCGTCAAGGACGGCGTCGACATGCTGCTGATGGCGAAGCCCGTTCGCTGACGCCGTCGCACAAGACATTCTTAACCGAAGTAGCTGACCTTGGCCGTTGCTGCGGCAAGCAGGGCGCAGGCTCCTTGCCGCCGGGGGATGCTGCAGCCGGTGCCGCCATGAAAACATGCCTTGTCGTGGATGATTCCAGCGTTGTGCGCAAAGTTGCGCGCCGCATCCTCGAAGGCCTCAAGCTCGAGGTGAGCGAGGCCGAGCACGGCCAGGCCGCGCTGGATCACTGTCAGCGGCAGATGCCGGATGCGATCATGCTCGACTATCACATGCCCGGCATGGGCACCGTCGAGTTCCTGGCGACGCTGCGCGGCTTGCCGAACGGCAAGAAGACCATGGTCGTCTACTGCACGACCGAGAACGATGCCGCCGACATCACCCGCACGATCGCGGCCGGCGCGGACGACTACGTCATCAAGCCGTTCGATCGCGAGTCGCTGCGCACGAAGTTCGTCGGCGCCGGCTCGGCCTAGGGTGCAGGGCTAGGACGCCTGCGCCTTCGCCTTTTGCTCGGCGGTCGGGCGTGCGGCCAGGGTGACGCCACCCAAGATCAGCGCAAATCCGATGATGTGGAACAGCTCGATCCTCTCGCCGAGGATCGTTGTGGCCAGGATCGCGCTGAACACCGGGGTGGTGTGCAGGAAGGCGCTCGCACGCGGCGCGCCCACGATGTCGATGCCCTTGGCCCACGCGAAGTAGGCAAGCAGCGTCGTGATCAATGTCGAGTAGAGCAGCGCCAGCAGAGTGAGGCCCGTGCCCTGCAGCCTGTAGGCGTACACATACTCGGCGGCCGCAAACGGCAGATTGCCGAGCGCCGCAATGATCGCCATCGCCAGCATGAAGGTCATGGGATGGACGGCCGGCCGCAGGCGCAGGCACGCCGAATAGATGGCCCAGAGCACCATATTGACGAGGATGATCAAATCGCCGGCATTGAAGCTGAGGCTGGCGAGCCGCGTGACATCGAGCCGGCTGACGATGGCGAGCACGCCCGACAACGAGATCATGACGCCCGTGAGCTGGAGTGCGCTCAGGCGATCCCGAAACAGGAGCCAGCTCGCCGCGACGATGAAGGCGGGTGCCACGGAGGCCACCACCCCCATGTTCAGCGCCGTCGTGTACTGCAGGGCGACGAACTGTAGCGTTGCGAACGCGGCCCCGCCCGTGATGGCGAGCAGCAACATGATGCCGGGCCGGCGCTTCAGTTCGGCCCAGTCCGCCTTGAGATGGGGCCAGGCAAAAGGCAGCACGATCAGGGCAACGAGAATCCAGCGCGCCACGCCAAGGCTCGCCGGCGGCACATGTCCCCCGACGGCCCGCGCGACGATGTGGTTGCCTGCCCAGCAGGCCGCGGCCAATGGCAAGAGGATGTAGGCCGCAGCCTGGGAATTGAAGAATCGGTGCACGGCCTGCCCCAGGTGGCGCTCTCCGCGCGCTCATTGCACAGGCGGACGCCCGCCACAAGTCCGGGCAGCAATGCGTTCACGGCCGGGCAGGGCCGAGCGGGAGGCGGCCGTTAACGGTGCGGGGTCGCGGTTGCGCCGGATTGCCGGTTGCGGGGTTGATCTCCTCCGCCGTTGCTACGAAGTTAGTCTCAGAGGAGTGCCGCCCATGTTCGACACCACCACGCCCAAAGGCCGCATTCTTGCCGCCGCGCTCGAGAGCGCCGGGGCCAAGAGCTGGGCGGATGTCACGCTGATCGACATCGCCGACGCGGCCGGGCTTCAACTCGCCGAGCTGCGCGAGCATTTCGACAGCAAAACCGCCATCCTGGGTGCCATCGTGGCGGCGGCCGACGACGAGGTACTCAGGAAGGCACCCAAGCGCGCCGAAGGGCAGGACGTGCGCGACGTCCTGTTCGACATCATCATGACGCGCTTCGACGTGCTCGCGCCTCACAAGGCGGCGCTGCAGTCCATCACTCGGTCCAGCTCGGCCGACCTGTCGATGCTGCGTCCCATGCTGACCTCCATGCACTGGATGCTGCAGGCGGCGGGTATCGACACCGAGAGCCACACCGGCCGCATGCGCATGATGGGCCTGGCGACAGTGTACGCCTCCGTGTTCCGCGTCTGGCTCGATGACGACGATGCCGGCCAGGCCAGAACGATGGCCGCGCTCGATCGCCGGCTGCGGCGCGGCGAGAGCACATTGCGCACTGTCGAGCAGGCCGGTGCCGTCCTGCATCGCCTGTCGACCGACGGCCCTGCTTTTCTGCGTTCGATCTTCCGCGGCAAGCCGGCCGATCCGCAATCCCCACCCCGGCCCGGCGAGGGCCTGACCTAGCATTCCAACGGGCGGTTCTCCATGGCCGGTGCCAGCGCTTCGGCGCAGATTGTGTTCGACGACTTTTTGAAGGTGGACGTGCGCGTCGGCACCATCGTCGCCGCCGAACTCCTGGCGGGGGCCCGCAAGCCGGCCATCCGCCTCGAGATCGATTTCGGTCCGGAGGTCGGCGTCAAGAAGAGCTCGGCCCAGATCACGGTGCATTACCGGCCCGAGGCGTTGATCGGGCGGCAGGTGGCGGCGGTGGTGAACTTCCCGCCGCGTCAGATCGGCAAGATGATGTCGGAAGTGCTGACGCTCGGGTTTCCGGACGCCAACGGCGAGGTCGTGCTCATCATGCCGGAGCGCACGGTGCCCAACGGCGGCCGCCTCTACTGATCAGAGCGGCACGCGCACCGAAGCACGCAAGCCCCCCATCGACGACTCGCCGAGCGAGATATCGCCGCCGTGGCTGCGGGCGATGTCGCGCGCGATGGCAAGCCCGAGCCCGGTGTTGCCCATGTCCTGGCTGTGCCCGTTGGGCAGCCGGTAGAACGGGCGGAAGACGTTGTCGCGCTCGGCCGGGGGGACGCCCGGGCCATCGTCCTCGACGTCGATGCGCAGCCAGTCGCGATCGGTCGACGCGCGGATCACGACATAGTCGCCGAAGCGCGCCGCGTTGATGACGAGGTTGGTGATCGCGCGCTTGAAGGCCTGCCGCTTCAACGGCAGCACCAGGGTATCGCTGGGCTGCCGCATGCGCACCTCGATCGGGGTTCCGTAGTGCGTCGCTTCCTCGTTTACCTCGTTCAGCAGTCCGGCCACGTTGGTCGGCGTCGCCTCCTCGCCGCCGTCGCCCTTCGCGAACGCCAGGTAGTCCTCGAGCATGTGCTGCATCTCGTTGACGTCCGTGCGCAGGGCGTCGATTTCCGGGCTCTTGCGCAGCAGTGCAAGCTCGAGCTTGAAGCGCGTGAGGACCGTGCGCAGGTCGTGGCTCACGCCCGCAAGCATGGTCGTGCGCTGTTCCACGTGATGGCGGATGCGGTCGCGCATCTCGAGGAAGGCTTGCGCAGCCTGGCGCACCTCCCGGGCGCCGCGAGGCCGGAAATCCTGCGGCACAGGTCTGCCCTTGCCGAATTCATCGGCAGCCTCCGCCAATCTGAGAATGGGCCTGATCTGGTTGCGCAGAAACAGGATGGCGACGGTCAGCAGCACCACCGAGGTGCCTACCATCCACATGAGGAAGATGTGCGAATTGGAGGCGTACGTCATGGCGCGCGGCGCCGTGAAGCGGAGGATGGCGTTCTCCAGCCGTATCCTGATCTCCACGTAGCGCGATTGCCCGACGGTATCGATCCAGAACGGCCGCTTCACGTGCGCGCTGATCTCCTCCGACAGTGCGCGGTCCAGCAGGTCGAAGAACGGCTTGGGCTGCGCGGCCGGAAGGTTGCCCGGGGCCATCACCGTCATCGTCAGTCCGAAGCGGCTGAGGGCAAGCTCGGCCAGCTTGCTTTCGTCCACGTAGGCATTGGCGACGAACAGGTCCACCACTGCAGCCATGTCGCGCGCCGTGCTTTCCGACAGCCGGCGCGTCACCTGGTTCCAGTGCCGCTCCATGAAGGCGAACGCGACCACGCTCTCGAGCAGCACGATCGGCGCGATGATGATGATCAGGGCGCGCGCATAGAGACCCTTGGGGACAAGACCGGCCAGCGCCCTTGCTGCAGACGCCCACGCCGATCGCACGCGGTCCTTCCACGTGACAGTCCGGTCTCGGTGGGTCTCGCCGGGAGCGAGCATCGATCCTGTCCTGGCCTGCGCGCGGTTTCTCAATCGGTATAGAGAATGTAGCCTTTACCGCGGACTGTCTGCAAATAGACAGGGTTGGTAGGGTCGGTTTCGATCTTGCGCCGCAGCCGATTGATCTGGACATCGATGGCACGCTCGGTCCCGGTCGATTCGTCCGCAGCCAGTTCATGGCGCGCGACAGGCATGCCCGGCCGCTGCGCAAACTGCCGTAGAAGGTCCCTCTCGCGCTCGGTGAGCTTGATCGATTCCTCCCCGCGTTTCAGCTCTCCGCGGCCGACGTGGAAGGTGAAGTCGCCCATCGTGATCTCGTCGCGCGGTCCCGACGGCCCCTGCCGGCGTTTCAGGATGTTCTGCAGCCGCAGCAGCAGCTCGCGCGGCTCGAACGGCTTGGCGACGTAGTCGTCGACGCCGATTTCGAGGCCCTCGATGCGCTCCTCCGGTTCGGCGCGGGCTGTGAGCATGCAGATCGGAATGTTGGAGATCGACTTCAGGTCGCGCGCCAGCTCCAGGCCGCTCTCACCGGGCATGGTGACGTCGAGAATGATGACGTCGAATTCCAGGCCGCGCATGGCTGCGCGCGCCGTCGAGGCATCGATCGCGGTCGAAACCCGAAATCCGTTCTCGAACAGGTAGCGCGCGAGGAGATCCCTGATCCGCTGGTCGTCGTCGACCACCAGTATATGCGGGGCATTGTCCAGTAGCGGCTCCATCGGCCGATTCCCTCCGAAGCAGGCGTGCGCCTCAGGCCTTGGGTGCTGAGCCCGCATCTGCCGCGGGCAGCAAGGCCTCAACATGGCCGCGCTCGTCGAGGCTGATCATATCGAACAGGAACCGGCGGATGAAAGCTTCCCCGGCCGGTCCGCAAGCCGCGAGCGCGCCACCGACGCGCTTAGCCTGGAGTTGGTCGAGCTTGATGGCAAGCGTGGCACCCTTGTCGGTAACGCGAAGGTGACGCTCGCGCCGGTCCTGCGTGCCGGTCTGCTGCGCGATCCAGCCTTCGTCCACAAGCTGCTTCAGGACGCGCGCAAGGCTCTGCTTGGTGATCTTCAGAATCTCGAGCAGGTCCGCCACGCGCAGTCCCGGATGGCGGTTGACGAAGTGCAGCACGCGGTGATGCGCGCGTCCCAGGCCGAACTCCGCGAGGATCGCGTCGGCCTCGCGGGTGAAATCGCGATAGGCGAAGAAAAGCAGCTCGACGATCGTAATGTAGCGCTCGTCGGTCCCCGCCCGGGGGCCGTCTCCCGGAGTGCGCAGCCCTCCGCGGACGCCATCCAGCGCTTCGGAATTTATGTCAGCCATGTTGACTTATTTGACCCTGATTGTAAGGTCTGGCAAGGCCTTTGTGCGCCCATAAATTCCCCTCGGCGCCTTTGGACTAGGTCTATTCTCTGAGGATTCCGCGGCGGGCTGCCTGGCAGGCACCCGTCATCGATAAGGTGGGACCTCGGGCACCCCTTCCGGGAGGACATGGCATGGCAGACACCGCCCCCTATCATGATCGCGATGGCTTCATCTGGTTGGATGGCAAGCTGGTGCCGTGGCGTGAGGCCAACGTCCACATCCTCACCCATGCCCTCCACTACGCGAGCGCGGTCTTCGAGGGCGAGCGGGCCTACGGCGGGGAAATCTTCGAGCTGACGAAGCACAGCCAGCGTCTCTATGACGGCGCCAAGACTTTGGACTTCACTATCCCCTACAGCGTCGCCGAAATCGATCAGGCGTGCCGCGACACGGTTAAGGCCAACAACCTGACCGACTGCTACGTGCGCCCGATCGCCTGGCGCGGCAGCGAGCAGATGGGCGTCTCGGCGCAGGCCACCAAGATCCACCTTGCCGTCGCGGCCTGGGATTGGGGCTCCTACTTCCCGATGGAGGAGCGCCTCAAAGGCCTCCGCCTGACGCTTGCCAAATACCGCCGCCCCGACCCGGCGACCGCACCCGCCAAAACCAAAGCGGCCGGCCTCTACATGATCTGCACGCTCGAGAAGCACCGCGCCGAGCGCGCAGGCTACGCGGACGCCCTCATGTACGACTGGCGCGGCCACGTCGCGGAGTGCACCGGCGCCAACGTGTTCTTCATCAAGGATGACGTCCTGCACACGCCGGTCGCGGATTGCTTCCTTGCCGGCATCACGCGCGAGACCGTGATCGGGCTGGCGAAGAAGCGCGGCCTGCAGGTGATCGAGCGCACCATCATGCCGGACGAACTCTCCACGTTCTCGGAGTGCTTCCTCACCGGCACGGCCGCCGAGGTGACGCCCGTCGCCGAGATCGGCGAGCACAAGTTCAAGCCCGGCAAGATCAGCGAGACGCTGATCAACGACTACATGGCCGTTGTGCAGCCGCGAAAGCAGGCCGCGGAGTAACCGAGGCGTCCTTGGTTAACGCTGCCCGCAGCACGGATCGTTGCTGTTTGGGCACATGGGACAGCCATCGCTGAACCAATTCCGCCGTCGGACGTTGCAGCCCTCAGTAGATTGCCCAACACTGTCCGGGCGTTCTGGGGCTGCGTCATGCGAAAACTGTTTGTACCCGCCGTTGCGCTGATCATGTGGGCCTTGCCTGCAGCCGCGCAACCTGCCGGCCTGGATGTCAATCGCGATTGCCAGACCATCCGCACGTGTAACTTTGCCAAGGGCGGCGCCTACCGCGGCTGCCTGTCGTCCTACAGCTGCCGGACCTGCAGGTTCGTTGCGGCGCGCTGCCGTGTCGATGGCGGCAGCGGCGGACAGCGCACGTGCCAGGAAGTTCGCTGCGGCTGGGGCTAGCGCGCGGTGAGCGCCGCCTCTGTCGCCAGCAGGCGATAGCTGTTGCGCCGCGCCGTTTCGTCGTGCGCCCATGTCACGACGGCCATTTCCTGGATGTCGAGGCGCTGGGCGAGCTCGCGTATCTGTCCCATGACTTTTGCGGCCGTTCCGACGAACGCGGTTCGCCGAAACTCTGCGATGCGTGCCGCCTCCGCCTCCGTGTAGTCGTGCGCCGCCGCCACGGCCGCAGGCTCCAGCGGTGCAAACACGCCCCGGTCGCGCAGCAGGCGGACGTGGGCGCGCGACGAGAAGTGGAACTGCGCCTCCTCGTCCGTCTCCGCCGCGAGTGCCCACACGCACAGCGCCGCATGTGGCGTGGGGTGGCGCGCGCTCGGCTGATAGAGATCGCGGTAGAGTTTCATCGCCTCGGCGCCGCCCTTGCCGTCGGTGAAGAACCACGCAAAGGCGTAGGGCAGCCCGAAATGCGCGGCCACCTGCGCCCCGTAGTCGGAGCTTCCCAGCATCCAGATTTCGGGTGAGGTCTCACCCAGCGGATAGGCCTTCAGGGTCCGGAACGGGTGCCCCTCCGGCAGCGGCGCGTCGCTCACCCAGGCCATCAGGTCGCGCACGTCGGAGGGAAAGTGCGCCGGTCGTTCGTTCGCCAGCGGGTTGAGCGCGAACGCCGTGCGGCCATCCGAGCCCGGCGCGCGGCCGAGGCCCAGGTCGATGCGCCCCGGCGCGATCGCCTCCAGCACGCGGAACTGCTCGGCGACCTTGAAGGGCGCATAATGCGGAAGCATGACGCCTGCGCTGCCCACGCGGATGCGCTGCGTAACGCTGGCGATGCTCGCCATCAGGATCTCGGGTGCCGTGCCGGCAATGGTCGCGTGATTGTGGTGCTCCGACACCCAAAAGCGGTGATAACCGAGCTCTTCACACAGCTTGGCCAGCGCGATCGTGTCGCGGATGGATTGGCCGTGGGGCCGATCGACCATCGCTACCGACTGATCCAGAACCGACAGCTGCATTGCTTTCCTCTATCCCGCTGCTTGAAGCATCCTGACCGAGCATAACAGCTGGTCGCATCGAGACGAGTGTTTTGCCTGCGCCCTTCTATCCCGCGCGGCACCTCTGTCCTATCTTGCCCAGCGCGAATTGGCGCGTAGCACGCAGGGACCATGCCATGCTCAAGTTCTACTTCAACGGCTCTCCGAACCCGACGAAGGTTGCCTTGTTCCTTGAAGAAGCCGGCCTGACCTACGAGCCCATACCGGTCGACACCCGCAGAGGCCAGCAGTTCGATCCGGCCTTCCTGAAGATCAACCCCAACGGCAAGGTGCCCGTCATCGACGACGACGGCACGGTCGTGTTCGACAGCAACGCCATCCTGCTCTACCTGGCCGAGAAGACCGGCAAGTTCCTGGCTCCGCCATCGGCACGCGGCGAGTTCCTGTCATGGCTCATGTTCGTCGCCACCGGTGTCGGTCCCTACTCCGGCCAGGGCGTCCACTTCCGGCATTTCGCACCGGAGCGGATTGCCTACGCGCACAACCGCTACCAGTACGAGGCCGAGCGCCACTACGGCATTCTCGAAACGCGCCTGGCGGGCAAGCGCTACCTCGTTGCCGACACCTACACCATTGTCGACATGTGTGCGTGGGGATGGGCGCGCATGGTGCCCTACATCATGGGCGAGGGTGCGTGGGACAAGTTCCCCAACGTCAAGCGCCTTGTCGATGAGATCAACGCGCGGCCGGCCGGTGCGCGCGCGCAGGCGCTCAAGGATAAGCACACGTTCAAGGCCGAGATGGACGACGAGGCCCGCAGCCACATGTTCAAGCACCTTCAGCGCAAAGCTGGGTGAGGTGCTCGACGGAGGCTGGCGGGCTCGCTCTACCAGCCCTTGAAGGGCGTCTCGGGCACCGGTGTCGGTGGCGGCGCGCCCTTCGTGAATGCGACAAGGTTGTCGACGACGAGCTGGCCCATCCCGTTGCGTGTGTGCTGGGAGGCCGATCCGACATGCGGGAGAACCGTCAGGTTCTCCAGCTCGAGGAGAGCCGGGTTGACCTTCGGCTCTCCCTGGAACACGTCGAGCCCTGCGGCGAAGATGGTGCCTTTCTTCAGGGCCTCGATCAGCGCGGCCTCGTCGACCACCGATCCGCGTGACACGTTGATGACGACGCCACGGGCACCGAGCGCGTTGAGAACCGTTGCGTTGATCAGGTTCTGGGTGCCGCCGCCGCCGGGCGTGACGACGATCAATGTGTCCACGTCGCGGGCCATGGCGACGATGTCGTTGTAGAACTTGTAGTTTACGTCCGCCTGCTTGCTCCGCCCGAAGTAGCTGATCGGAACGCCGAAGGCCTCGATTCTCCGCGCGATGGCCTTGCCGATGCGGCCGAGGCCGGCGATGCCGATGGAGCGGTCGCGCAACGAGCCGGGCGTCAGGCGATAGTCGCCCTCTTTCGCCCAGCGGCCGTCGCGCACCCACTTCTCCGCCCGGTAGAACTCGCGCACCGTGTTGAGCAGCAGGCCGAGCGTGGTGTCGGCCACTTCTTCGGTGAGCACATCCGGCGTGTTGGTGACGACCACGCCGCGCTTGGCCGCCGCCGCGGCATCGACGGAATCATAGCCCACCCCGAAATTGCCGACGATCCTCAGATTGGGAAAGCGCGCCATCAGGGCATCGTCGGTCCTCACGCCGGTGTGGCCGCCTGTGCAGATCGCGCGAATGTCCCCGGCCACCTGCTTGATCAGGGCCTCCCGGTCGGCCGCCTCCCATAGGCGGTGAACCTGAAAGGCGTCATCGCAGCCGGCCATGATCATGGGCATCATGGGGCCGGTCATGAGAAGTGCAGGCTTCGACATTTCATTCTCCGGGCGCTGTCGCGGGTTTGTTTTTGTCGGCGATAGGCGTACACGCGAAGCCTAGCATCGCATACTGGCAGCGGCTTGGCGCTGCGGCCTCTTTTCGTACCGTGGAGAGAATGGGCAAAGACGGCTACGACGTCGTCCTGATTGGTGCGGGGCACAACAGTCTTGCCTGTGCCGCCTACCTGGCGAAGGCCGGCCTGCGCGTCCTCGTCGTAGAGAAGAACCCGGTCGTCGGTGGTGCGGCGATCACGGAGGAATTCCACCCCGGCTTCCGCAATTCCGTCGCTGCCTACACCGTCAGTCTTCTGCACGCGCGCGTCATCGCCGATTTGGACCTCTACGCACATGGACTGAAGATCATTGAGCGCCCCGCCGCCAACTTCTGGCCCATCGACGCGCGACGCTCTCTCCTCATGCCGCACGGCACCGCCGCGCGCCAGCGGGCCATCGCCGCCATCTCTGAACGGGACGCGCAGCGCCTTCCCGCCTACGACGCAACGCTCGCGCGCATAGCTGCGATCGTGAGGCCCCTTCTGTTGCGTTCGCCGCCCAACGCCGGCGGCGGCCTGATGGAGCTGATCGACGCCGCAAGGCTCGGACGTCCGTTGCTGGGGCTGCCGCTCGACATCAAGCGCCACCTCGTCGATCTCTTCACCCGCAGCGCCGCTGATTTTCTCGGGCAATGGTTCGAGCATGAAACGGTGATCGGCGCGCTTGCCTTCGACGGTATCGTCGGCGCCTTCGCGGGGCCTTACGCGCCCGGCACCGCCTACGCCCTGCTGCATCACGCGCTCGGCGAGGTGCATGGCAGAACCGGCGTCTGGGGCCATGCGGTGGGCGGCATGGGCGCGATCTCGCAGGCCATCGCCAAAGCTGCCGAGAAGCACGGCGCCACCATTCGCACAGACGCGCCTGTTGCGTCCGTATTGCTGACCGGCGAGCGCGCGTCCGGCGTCCGGCTGGTGTCGGGCGAGGAGATCCCCGCCAAGGCGGTTGCGGCAGGCGTTGCACCGAAGCTGCTGTTCCGCGACCTCGTACCGGAAGGCGCCGTCAGCCCCGAGCTCTCCCGCCGCTTCGTCGGCATCAAGTCGGGCTCGGCGGTGTTCCGGATGAACGTTGCGCTGGCAGAGCTACCCGACTTCACCTGCCGGCCCGGAAGAACCGCGCAGGATCACCACGGCGCCGGCATCGTCATCGGACCCAGCGTCGGCTACCTCGACCGCGCCTACCTCGATGCGCGCACGCAGGGATGGTCGCGCAAGCCCGTGGTCGAGATGCTCATCCCGTCCGTGCTGGACAAGACGCTGGCGCCGGACGGCTGCCATGTCGCGAGCCTGTTCGTCCAGTACGCCGCGCCGCATCTGCCCGAGGGGCGCAGTTGGGATGACGAGAAGCAGGCGTTTGCCGAGCGCGTGATCGAGACGGTCGACGCCCACGCGCCCAACTTCAAGTCCAGCATCGTCGCGACGCAGGTGCTGTCTCCCACAGACCTGGAGCGCCGCTTCGGTCTGCCGGACGGCGACATCTTTCACGGCCAGTTCGGCCTCGATCAGCTCTACAGCACGCGGCCGCTGCTCGGGTACGCCAGCTACCGCATGCCGCTTCCCGGCCTTTACCTGTGCGGTGCCGGCGCCCATCCCGGCGGCGGTGTTTCGGGGCTGCCCGGACGCAACGCTGCACTTGAAATCATTCGAGATTTCAAGAGGAAGTCCCGGGGTCCGCGTCGCTGACCCCTCGCTTTTTTGCTCCCGCCAGCCTATATTGAGGGTGTTCGCTGATCGGGTGACCTACAACTTCAAGCGGCCATGAGCACACCGAGACCCCGTCCCCAGGTTCTCAAGCTGACCGAACGTGCAGCAGACCGGATCAAGGCCATGATGGCCTCCGGCGGCGCGGGCGTGGCCGGGCTGCGCGTCGGCATCAAGAAGGGCGGCTGCGCCGGCATGGAGTACACGATGGAGTGGGCCGCCGAGCAGGCGCCCTACGACGAGGTCGTGGAGCAGAACGGCGCCAAGGTGCTGATCGACCCGAAGGCCGTCATGTACCTGCTGGGCTCGGAGATGGACTACCGCACAGAGAAGCTGTCGTCGCAGTTCGTGTTCAACAACCCGAACCAGACCAGCGCCTGCGGCTGCGGCGAGTCGGTCAATCTCGCGCCCGCGACCGCCGGCTAGCACGCGTTATCGTTTCCACCACCGCTCGGCCGCGCGATCGTCGGTTTCGCGCGCATCGACCCACGCCTTCGTGCCGTCCGCGCCGGCCTCGTTCTTCCAGAACGGCGCGCGGGTCTTCAGGTAGTCCATCAAGAACTCCGCCGACGCGAACGCGTCCTGGCGATGCGCCGACGCGGTGACCACCAGCACGATGTTGTCGCCCGGCTTCAGCGTGCCGACGCGGTGCACGATCAGGCTCGCCTGCAGCGGCCAACGCTGCAGGGCCTCGGCTTCGACCTGCGCCAGTTCGCGCTCGGTCATGCCGGGGTAGTGCTCCAGCGTCATGCTGGCGAGGGGCGCGCCATCGTTGCTGTCGCGTACGGTTCCGGTGAAGGTGACAATGGCGCCGATGTCGGTCCGGCCCGCCGTGATGCGCCGCACCTCGGCTCCGATGTCGAAATCGCCCTCCTGCACGCGAACCGTCACACTATCTATCCTCCGGTCACCGGCGGAAAGAACGCGATCTCGCGGGCGGCGCCGATCGGCGTGTCCGGCTTCACATGCACCTGATCGAGGGCCGCGCGCACCACCGTGGGGCGCTTGAAGGCCTCCTCGTACTCCGGGCCGCGCGTGCGCAGCCACTGGACCAAATCCGCAATCGTGCGGGCCTGCGCAGGGAGATCGACGATCTCCTCGCCCTTGCCGACCTTCTCGCGCAGCCAAGCGAAATAGAGAACCCTGACAGACATGGCCCTAATGCTCGATCGCCGTGCGCACCGCTGCCTTGAGGTAGTCGTAGCCGGTCCACAGAGTGAGCAGGGCCGCGACCCACAGCATCGCCAATCCGGTCGTGGTCACGCCTGGAAGCAGCTTGTCGCCGGCTGGCCCCGCCAGCAGCACGCCCAGCGCGATCATCTGCATCGTCGTCTTCCACTTCGCCAACTGCGTAACGTGCACCTTGACGTTGAGCTCGGCGAGGAATTCGCGCAAACCGGAAACCAGGATCTCGCGGCACAGGATGATGGCAGCAGCGGCCACGTTCTGCCGGTCGATCGTGTTGTCGTGCGTCAGCATCAGCAAGGTGGCGCCGACCAGCAGCTTGTCGGCAATAGGATCGAGCATGCGCCCGAGCTGCGACTGCTGCCGCCACATGCGGGCGAGGAAGCCGTCGAGCCAATCGGTGATGCAGGCCGCCACATAGATCGCCAGCGCCCACCACCGGCCGGCGTCCCCCGGAATCAGGAACAGGCACAGGACCACGGCAGGCACCGCGGCAATGCGCATATATGTCAGCACGTTGGGGAGAGCGGCGACGCCGACACCACCCTGGGCCGGAACGGCGGTTTTCATGGGCCGACAAGAGCACCTGGGCCAATTTGCGTCAATGGCGGAGCGGTCGCGCCGCGCGCATCGCTGCTATCCGTTCGTGCGCTCGTGGAAAAAATCGTAAATGACCTGGGCCATTTGTGCGCTGATTCCGTCCACAGACTTCAGATCGTCCACGCCAGCGCGGGACACGGCCTTGGCCGATCCGAAATGCTTCAGAAGCGCCCGCTTGCGGCCAGGGCCGATGCCGGGAATCTCATCGAGCGGGTTGGCGCCCACCGCCGCCCTGCGCTTCGTACGATGGGCGCCGATGGCGAAGCGATGGGCTTCGTCGCGCAGGCGCTGCACGAAGTACAGCACGGGGTCGCGGGCCTCGAGCATGAACGGGCGGTCGCGGCCGGGCATGTGGAAATGCTCACGGCCGGCGTCCCGGTCCGGACCCTTCGCAATACCGCAAACGGCGACATCGCTGACGCCGAGGTCGGCAAACACCTGACACGCGATGCTGAGCTGGCCGGCACCGCCGTCGATCAGCACCAGGTCCGGAGCTTGCGGAAACTCGAGCCCCTCGTCTTCTTCCACGCCGGTCAGCTCGGGTTCCGGCGCTGCCGCGCTGCCTTGATCCTGACGAAGCACGCCGAAGGCCAGTGAGCTGCCACCGCGCCGGTCGATCGGCGGTGGGGCTGCTGGCTGAATGCGGGACGCCGGTTCCAACGCCTCGGCTTCGGCCTCCGGTTCGTCCTGCGCGGGCCCTGTCTGGTCCTCGAGCACCAGCCGCTTGAAGCGTCGCGTCAGCACTTCGCGCATCATGGCGTAGTCGTCGCCCGGAGTGAGGTCAGCGGTCTTGATGTTGAACTTGCGGTACTGGTTCTTCACGAAGCCTTCCGGTCCGGCAACGATCATGGCGCCGACGGCGTTCGTGCCCTGGATGTGGCTGTTGTCGTAGACCTCGATACGCCGCGGCGCGCGCGCCAATCCGAGCCGGTCGCGCACTCCTTCCAGCAGCGTGATCTGCGAGGCGCTTTCCGCCAGCCTGCGGCCGAGCGCGTCGCGCGCATTCTGCAAAGCATGCTCGACGAGGCTCGTCTTGCTGCCGCGTTGCGGCACGCGCAGCTCGATGCCCCGGTCCGCCTTGGTCGAGAGGGCGTCGGCCAGCAGCTCCTGGTTTGGAATTTTGTGAGACAAGAGGATGAGGCGCGGAACCGGTTTGTCGTCATAGAACTGAGCGACAAAGCTCTCCAGAACCTCGCCGATCTCGAAGCTGCGGTCTGCGCGTGGGAAATAAGCGCGGTTGCCCCAGTTCTGGCCCGAGCGGAAGAAGAAGACCTGGACGCAGGTTTGCCCGGCTTGCTGGTAGGCGGCGAACACGTCCGCCTCCTCGATGCCGTCCGGATTGATGGCCTGGTCCGCGGTCACATGCGCCAAGGCCCACAGGCGATTGCGGTATCTGGCAGCCTGCTCGTAGTCCTGCCGTTCGGACGCCTCCTCCATCAGCCGTTGATAGTGCATGCGCACGTTCTGGCTCTCGCCGCGAAGGAAGCGCGTCGCCTCGCTGACGAGGCCGGCATAGTCGTCGAGGTTGATCTCGCCCGTGCACGGTGCCGAACAACGCTTGATCTGGTGCAGCAGGCACGGGCGCGTGCGGCTTTCGAACACCGCGTCCGAGCAGGAGCGCAGAAGGAATGCGCGCTCCAGCATGTTGATGGTGCGGTTCACGGCGCCGGCGGAGGCAAACGGGCCGAAGTACGCGCCCTTGCGGTTGCGTGCGCCGCGGTGCTTCAGGATCTGCGGGGCGGGGTGGTCGCTCGCGATCAGGATGAAGGGGAACGACTTGTCGTCCCTCAGCAGCACATTGAAGCGGGGCCGGAACCGCTTAATGAGGTTTGCTTCCAGCAGCAGCGCTTCCGACTCCGTTCGCACCGTCACGAATTCCATGGTCGCTGTAGCGGCAACCATGCGGGCGATGCGGTTGGTGTGATTGTTGGCGCGCGCGTAGCTGGTGACGCGGGCCTTCAAGCTCCGTGCCTTGCCGACGTAGATCACCGTGCCGGCGGCATCGAGCATGCGATACACGCCCGGCGAGCTGGGCAGAACCTTCAGGTATTGCGCGATCACCGAGGGGCCGGTTGCCGGGGCTGGCAATGCCGCCTCCGGCTCGGCTGGAGCCTCGCGCGTGTCCTTTGTCGGCATGGCCATGACTTAGGACGCCGCTCGGGCCCGGTCCAGCGGGAGACGGCGATGCGGCGGTGGAATGAGCGCATGCAACGCGGAGTTTAAACATTCATCAAATGTTTATCCCACGAACTTCAGCGTTATTACTTTGTTAGACCACCAGATGGCTGGTCGTTCTGAATGTATATTTATAGCATTATTAGTATTTCATCTCGTGTCCATTAACCGTGTCTTGAGCAACTCTTGGTACGAAAGACCCGAAAATAGGGGGCTGCCGTGTACGGCGTGGTTGGAAGTGGTGTTGAACAGCTCGATCTCCGGATCGTGCTGCTTGCTGCCCTGATCGCGGCTGCGGGATCGTTTACAGCGCTCAATGCCCGGTTTGGCGCACACGAGAAGACCAAACCCAAGATTCCGTGGATGCTGCTGGCAGGTGCCAGCGCCGGCGCCGCCATCTGGGCCACGTTCTACCTGGCTGTCCGCGCGTATCACACGGCCGGGCCGATGGCCTTCGACCTTCCTCTCGTGGGCGCCTCGCTCGTCGTAGCGATGGCGGGCGCCGCAGTCGCCTTCGTATGTGCTGCCACCGGAGACCGTTGGCACGGCGCCGCAGGCGGTTCCATCCTGGGCGTGACCATCCTCCTCGCGCATGCCGTCGGGGTGAAGTCGCTCGATGTCGAGGGGGCGCTTCTGCGCAACCCGTTTGTTCTCGTTCCCCTCAACCTCGCGACTGTTGCGACCGCGGCTGCAGCCTTGGCTGTCATGAACGAGCTGCCGCGACGGTCGGCGTTCGGTGCGGCGACAGCGCTGATCGCAGTCGCGATCTGTGGTCATCACGTCCTCGCCCTTGGTGCAACAACCCTGACGCCCGAGGCGGTGCGGGACATCTCCCCAGCGAGCGTTGATGGCTCCACGCTCGCCATCCTCGTTTCATGCGTAACGGCAGTCATCATGATCGCCGCACGCGCAGTGACCCTCCTGGACAATGTCTCCGAGATCGAGGCTGCCAACGAGATGCGCGTCCAGCACGACGTGCTGCGGGAGCGCGATGTCGATCTGACAAGGCAGATCTCGCGCTTCAACATGGCGCTGTCGAGTATGCCGCACGGCCTCTCCCTGATCGATGCCGAGAAGCGCCTCGTTGTCTGCAACAAGCAATACGCCGACATCTACGGTATTCCCCCGGAGCTGACGAAGCCCGGCACGTCCCTCGACAAACTCATCGAGCACCGGCTGGCCAACGGCATATACGCGGGCGGCGACCCCGATACCTATCGATCCGAGCGTCTGTCTCCCGTTTCAAAGCTATCTGCGAAAACGTATCGACTGAACGGCGGACGCACGGTGCTTGTCACCCGCAGGCCGACGCCGGAAGGCGGCTGGATTGCCATCCACGAGGACATCACGGAGCGCCGCCGCCTCGAGGAAGTGGAGCGCGAGGCCCGCATCACGCTGGCCGCAGTGTTCGATGCCGTTCCCGCGGCGATCATCTGCGTTGCGCCCGACCGTCGCGTGATGCTTTGGAGCCGCGGTGCGGAGCACGTTTTCGGCTACACCTCTGCCGAGGTGGTCGGCCAGCCCTACCGGCTTGTTCCGCCAGGCGACGAGGCTGAGTTCGAAACCTATTTCCAGCGGGCGCTGACCGGCGAGACCATGCGCGCCATCCAGGTGCGCCGCCGCCGCAAAGACGGTGTCTGCATCAATGTCAGGTTCTCGTCTGCCGCCCTGCGCAATCCCGACGGCAGCGTGCGCTATATCGTGTACGCGCTCGACGACGTGACGGAACTGGAGCGCCTCAACAAGCGCCTGAAGTCCCAAAATGAGCTGCTCACACAGCGCGAAGAGGTGCTGGAGTTCAAGAACGAGCAGCTCGATGCCGCACTCGACAACATGGTGCAAGGTCTCGCCATGTTCGACAGCGACTTCAAGCTGGTCGTATGCAACAAGCTTTATGCCGAAACCTATGGCCTGAAACCTGAGGACACGCGGGCCGGTACCTCCGTGCGCGACATACTGGAGCGCCGGTACAATACAGGTGCGTACAGGGCCAAGGACCGCAAGGCGTTCGTAGACGCCAAGCTGCAGCAATTCGTTGCGTGCTCGGAGAGCATCCAGCAACTGTCGGACGGCCGTGTCATCAAAGTCCGGCGGCGGCGGATGGCGAACGGCGGCTATCTCGTGACCCACGAAGACGTCACGGTGCATGAGCAGCTCAACACCCGTCTGCAGACGCAGAACGAGTTGCTGGCGCGGCGCGAGGAGGAGCTGAACGTTCGCAACATGCAGCTCGATACCGCGCTGGAGTCGATGCTCCAGGGCCTGGCCATGTTCGACCCTGACCTGAATCTCATCCTGTGCAACCGGCTCTACACCGAGATGTACGGCCTGACCCCGGACCAGGTGAAACCCGGCACGCCCATGCGGGACATCTTCGCCGTCCGGATCAAGAACGGCACCTACCACGTCAACGATGCGGAGGCCTTCGTCGACAGTTGGACCAGCGGTTTCGGCCAGCACTCCACGCGTACGCAGCAGCTATCGGATGGCCGCATCATCAGCGTCTCGCGCGGGCGGACCGCGGACGGGGGACGGGTATCGACTCACACCGACATCACGCAGAGCCAGCAGCTGACGGCCCGGCTCCAGGCGCACGAGCAACAGTTGCGCGGGGCGAACCTTCAGCTCGATGCGGCGCTGAACAACATGGTCCAGGGGCTGGCGATGTTCGATCGCGAGCATCGCCTGGTTGTTGCCAACCGGCGTTACGCCGAGCTCTACGGCCTGACGCCGGAGCAGGTGAGGCCGGGGACGACCATTCGCGAGATCGTGGAGCATCGTTCGGCGAACGGCGATCTGCCCGGCAAGAAGCCAGACGACGTCGTGGCCGCCATTGTGGGGCACCTGCAAGGCAACGGAGAGTGCGAATACACCGCGCGCCTGGCCGACGGCCGCTACATCTCCGTATCGGCCAAGCCGATGGAGGATGGTTGCACGGTCACCACCCACCACGACATCAGCGAGCAGCGGCGCTCGGAAGCAAAGATCGTGCATATGGCCATGCACGATGCCGTCACCGGCCTGCCCAATCGCGTTCTGTTCAACGAACGCATCAAGCAGGCTCTGGCAGGCGCCCGGCGCGGCCAGACGATCGCGGTGCACTTTCTGGATCTCGACAACTTCAAGAACGTCAACGATACGCTCGGGCATCCCGCCGGCGACAAGCTGCTCAGGCTCGTCACCGAGCGGCTGCTCACGCTTGTCCGCGAAACCGACACCGTGGCGCGCATGGGCGGCGACGAGTTCGGCATCCTGCAGGCCGCAGCCACGCAGCCTTCCGATGCCAGCACGCTCGCGCGCCGTGTGATCGAATCCCTGGGCCAGCCCTATGAGATCGACGGCCAGCAGGTCGTCATCGGTGCCAGCGTCGGCATCGCCATGGGCCCCAGCGACGGCAACGCGCCCGACCAGCTCATCCGCAATGCGGACCTCGCTCTCTATCGGGCGAAAGCCGACGGCAAGGGCACGCTCAGCTTCTTCGAGCAGCAGATGGACGCGCAGATTCAAGAACGGCGCGTCATGGAAAACGACATGCGCAAGGCCATGGCGGCCGGCGAGTTCGAGCTGTTCTATCAGCCCGTCGTCAACCTCGCGACCAACGAGATCTGCGGATGCGAGGCGCTGGTGCGTTGGCGCCATCCGGTCAAAGGCCTCGTTGCACCATCCTCCTTCATACCGTTGGCCGAGGAGCTTGGCTTCATCGTCCAGCTCGGCGACTGGGGCATTCGCGAGGCGTGTGCGACGGCCGCGCGCTGGCCGGAGGGCATCCGGGTCGCCGTGAACCTGTCTCCGGTCCAGTTCCGCAGTGCAGGGCTGCTGCAAACGGTGATCGGCGCGCTTGCCGCCTCCGGTCTCGCGCCGAGCCGGCTCGAGCTGGAGATCACGGAAACGATCCTGCTCGACAATAGCGAGGCAACGCTGTCGACGCTCTATCGACTGCGCGAACTCGGCGTGCGCATCGCGCTCGACGATTTCGGCACCGGCTACTCGAGCCTGAGCTATCTGCAGAGCTTCCCGTTCGACCGCATCAAGATCGACAGGTCGTTCATCAAGGACATCGGCGACAGCGCGGGCTCGCTCAACATCGTGCGCGCGGTCACGGCCCTCGCCGCGGGTCTCGGCATGGAGACGACGGCCGAAGGCGTCGAGACAGAGTACCAGCGCGATACCGTCATGGGCGAGGGCTGCACCGAGATGCAGGGCTTCCTTTTCAGCCCGCCGTTGCCCGTGGACGAACTGAAGAAGCGCTATTTCCCCGCAGCCGAGGCCGGCTCGCAGGGCGACGACGACGCGGAGGCGGAAACGTCGGCGCCTACGGCCGTCCGCGCAGCCGCGCGATAAGCTCCTCGGTCGGGTACGAATCGGCCGGCAGTCCGAACTTCATCTGCGCCGCCTTCACGCTTGCGCGTGTCGCCGCGCCGATCTTGCCGTCGACCTCGCCCACGTCGTGACCGCGCCGCGCGAGAAGCTGCTGCAGCTCCTTGATCTGTTCGCCGGACAGCTCCGGGATGTCCTGGCTGCCGCGGCTGAACGCGGGGGCGCCCTGCAGCCGGGTCGCGAGGTAGGCGGCCGTGATGCAGTAGTTCAGCGACTGGTTCCACTTCAGGTAGACCTGGAAGTTGTCATACCCCAGGAAGGCGGGACCCAAGCGACCCATCGGCAGCAGCAGCGATGCGGGCATGCCGTCCTTCGGCAGCGCTTCGCCACTTCTGCGCGTCACGCCCCACTCAGCCCATTTCGAGCGCGGATGCTGGATCGCCAGGTCGGCTTGGTCCCACTGCAGGTTGGACGGCACCCGCACCTCTTCCAGCCATGGCTCGCCCGGCTTCCAACCGAGGTGCTTGAGGAAGTTGGCGGATGAGCCGATGACGTCGGGCACGCTGCTGATCAGGTTCCGCCTGCCGTCGCCGTCGAAATCCACCGCGTGCTTGAGATAGTGCGAGGGCAGGAACTGGGTCTGGCCGATCTCGCCCGCCCACGCGCCGACCATCTCGTCCGGCGTAAGATCGCCGCGATCGACGATGCGCAAGGCGTCGAGCAGCTCTGCCCTGAACATCTCGCCGCGGCGGCAATCGTAGGCGAGCGTCGCCAGCGAGCGCAGAATTGGCAGGTTGCCGAGGAACGAGCCGTAGTCGCTCTCCAGGCCCCAGAAGGCGGTGATGACGGCCGCCGGCACGCCGTAGTCCTTCTCGGCCTTCGCGAACACGTCGCGATACTGCGTCATGCGCGCGCGGCCGTTTTGGATGCGGTTCTGGGAGATCAGCTTGCTCGAAAAGGCGATGAAGCCCTGGGCGAAGAAGCCCTGCTTGCGGTCCCGGGAAATGACACCCGGATCCATCGTCATGTCGTCGAGCACGCGCGAGACGGTGCGCGCGGATATCCCGCTGGCCAGCGCCTCCTTGCGGAACGCCGCAAGCCACGCGTCAAAGCTGCCGGTGTTGCGGCAGTTCGGGTTGTTCTTCGGGGGCTGCGACGCGGGCTGCGCGTGGCCGGTGGCCATGGTGGTGGCAGCGACGGCAGCGGCGACAAGAAGCGCCTTCATCAGGGGAGGTGCGAACATGGGATCGAGAGCTTGGGTGGGGCCGGGGAAGCGTTTGTACGTGTTGCACTCGTGCGAATGCAATGCGGCACGAGCGTGGCTTTCCCCACAGCGAGGCGGCCCTGGCCTAGCCAAAGAATTGAGCGATCAGCCTTCCGGGCAGAGCTCGAAGGCCTTCTCAAGCGCTTGAGACTGATTGGAGAATTCGCCAGCGACCTTGCCGTTCTTGGCGTAGGCCTGGATGAAGGCAGCTGCCTCCCGCTCTTCCGATCCCTCGTGCACGTCCAGGACGTGGAAGTTGACCATCTGGTCCACGATCGAGCGGATGATCACGGCCTTCTGTCCGCCGTAGCTTGCGGTCCAGACGCGGCACCTCTGATTGGCCGGAGGCGGGGCGAGGGCCTCGCTGGGCGCCGCCTTGGCGGGCGGCATCGTTACCGCCGAGCGCATCGCCGTCTTCTCGGCGCTGGTCTTGGGCGCGGGCTGAGCCGGCACCGTATCGGGTGCCGCCGCGGCCTTGGCCGTTGGACGGGGTGTGTCAGCGGGTGGTGGTGGTGGTGCATTGAGGACCTTGAAGGGCGCCGAGGGCGGCCCTTGCTCGGCTGCGGCAGGGCCGGCGCCGAGCGCCGAGCGGATACCCATGCCGTCCACCTTGGCTGCTTCGATCGCCTTTTGCGCGACGTCCGTTCCCGCGGTGCGCGCCGGCGCAACGGGCCCGCCGTCACCTTTGGCGGTTGCCACCGTGCTGGTGACGCCACCCCTGGCCTCTTGCACCAGGTGCGGCTGGGGATCGGGGACGGCGCAGACGCTGGAGCCGAAGTGATCCGACACGGCCCGCAGCATGCCTGCGTAGGTCTTGGTGCCCGGCGCCCATTTGACGCCCAGGTCGGTGTAGGTGATGGGCCGCTTGAAGCCCTGCTGCCAAGCGGTCAGCACGTTCCACTCGCGCACCTTGCGCGTGCGTTCTGCGACCGGCGCGTCGACAGGCTTGCCGGCATAGAGCATGAGGTGCTCGAGATGCGCGCGCACGCCGGTGGCGATGTCCGCGAAGCTTTCGCCGCGCACGCCGCGCCCGGTCGCGCCAAGACCGGCGAAGTTGTTCTGGGTCGGCTTCACATCACCGGAGCGGTTGCCGCGCCAGTAGCTCAGGGCGCCCGTCTCCACGATCATCTGATAGAACGCAAAATCCCAGCGCAGGCCCAATTGCTCGCCTTGGCGCATGTATTCGACGGTGATGCCCTCGTAGCGGGGATCGAGGGACGGGTTGCGCAACTTCAGGAAGGCCATCATGCGGCCCGGCGTGACGCACGCCGGCACCGCGTTGCTTGAACTGGCGAGAAGCTCCGGAAGGTCGCTGGCGTGCGCCGAGGCAGCCGGCAGAGCAAGTGAAATGAGGAGCAGCGTTCCAACCTTGCGAAGCATCGACCCACCCGTTGCAGAGCGTCCCGCCAACGCTCGAATCCCCAAACGTTCATAACATCTTCATCATTAAGGGGGGGTTAGCGAGGGCGTGGGCAAGTCCACGCCGCCGACCGTCCGTCACCCGCCTCCCTGCTACGGCGGGCAGTCCCCCAAAGCGGCTCTTCAACCGCCGCGATCAAGGTACCCGATTGTTTGGGGCGCCAATTGGGGCGATCCGTGGCGGCCGTGTGGCAGGGACCAAAGTCTTTCCCGGCGCCTTACGAGCGGAAGCGCTCGATCTCGATCCCCACCGACTTGCACGAGGGCAGGACGTCCGGCTTCTCGATCCGGACGCGCACGGATGCTACGCGCTGGTCGGCCAGGCAGAACGCCGCGATCCGCTCCGCAAGCGTCTCCAGCAGATAGACGTGCTCGCCTTCGACCAGCGCCGTGACGCCCTCGACGATCTTTGCGTAGTCGAGAACATCGGACAGGCGGTCCGACCGGCCGTCGTAGTCATCGACGGCGGAAAGCTCGATGGAAATGACGATGCGCTGCTCGTAGCGAATCTCATGCGCAAGCAAGCCGACACGTCCGACCACCTCGAGGTCGCGCACGAAGATGCGCCTGAAGCCTCGCCCCGAACTTGAGAGGGCTGGTTCTTCCTTTGCCATCAATCGACTGGTCATTTGCGGCTGCCGGCGTGCGGATCGTGCCAGCTGAGATGCTGGCCTCCGTCGAGCGCGATCATCTGGCCGGTCATGGCCGGCGCGTCAAGAATGAAGCAGACGGCGGCGGCAATCTCTTCGGGGCTGGATCCCCGGTGCAAAAGCGTTGCTTCGTACTCCTCGCGAAACTCGGCGTCGGTCTGCAGCGCGCTCTTCAGCACCGGGCCCGGCCCGATCGCGTTCACGCGTATGCGGGGCGCAAGAGCCTGAGCCAGCATGCGCGTGGCGCCCCACAATCCGGATTTGGAAACGGCATAGGAGAACAATTCGGGTGTCGGCCGCCAAACCCGCTGGTCGATTATGTTGATGATGTTTCCTTGTTTGCCCGCCGGCAAATGCCGCGCGAAATGTTTCGCCAGGAATATGGGCGCCCTGAGATTTACGGCCATCTGCCGGTCCCAGGTGTCGGGTGTGAGGGTTTGAACGGTGTCCTCATGGAATGTCGCCGCGTTGTTGACGAGGCAGACAGGGGCGCCCAGCGCCGACGCGCACCGGGGTATGAGGGCTTCCACGGCCTCCATGTCCGAGAGGTCAGCAGGCAGAACGCATGCTTTGCCGCCTGATTCGGCGATGTCGGCGGCAAGGCTTTCAGCCTCCTGCCTGGAGGTTCCGCAGTGCAAGCCTACGTGCCAGCCGCGGGCCGCCAGCTTGAGGGCCAGCGCCCTCCCAATGCGCCGTGCAGCCCCGGTGACAAGAACGGTTCCTGAGTCGCTCATGCGCAGGTCTTATCATGGAAGTCTGGCGGGCATTGAAACCTAGGAACCGTCATTGCTCAGAAAACAGGCAAAAGGGCGAGAAATTGGCGCATGCCAAATAGGCAATTGCGCCCGAATTTCCATCGCCAAGGACATGTTGTTGCACGCCAAGCACGGGTTCGCGGCCCGTGTTGCAGCGCTGCTGATTTGGAATTGTTTGCGCAAGCATTCGTGCAAAATAGCCAACACAAAACGAATCAGTAGGGAAGCCATCATGAGATTCTTGGTCAAATCAGCTGTCGTGGGGGCGGCAACGGCAGTCATGGCGGCGGTCCTCGCCACCTCCGCTCTCGCCGACGGCATGCCGAAGAGAGGCTCCATCCGCAGCGCCGAGCCGGCTCCGGCCCCGCGTGCCTGCACCCTGTCGGCCAACGTCGGCCTGACGTCGGACTACGTGTTCCGCGGCATTTCGCAGACGGCTGAAGGCCCAGCCATTCAAGGCGGCTTCGACGCGACCTGCGGCCTGTTCTACATCGGCACCTGGGCTTCGGCGCTCGACTTCAATGATGCCGCCCATGTGGAGATCGACATCTACGCGGGTATCAAGCCGAAGACAGGTCCGGTCACTTGGGACCTCGGCGTGATCTACTACGCGTATCCCAACCAGAACAGCGCCACCGAGCTCAACATGGTTGAGTTCAAGGTCGGCGGCAGTGCGGAAGTCTGGAAGGGCGGCACGTTCGGTGTCACGGGCTTCTACTCGCCCGATTACACCGGCGAACTCGGCCCGACCTGGACGGTGGAAGGTGCCTTCAGTCAGACGCTGCCCCAGATCGGCATGTTCACGCCGACCTTCAGCGCCTTGGTCGGTTTCCAGCATAGCGGCGACGCCGCCTATCTGGCTGCCTACGGCGACGACAGCTACACCTACTGGAACGCGGGTGTGACCTTCGGCTTCCTCGAGAAGTGGTCGATCGACTTCCGCTACTGGGACTCGAACCTGGATGCGACTCCGGCTGGTGCATGTCAGACTGGCTTGTTCCAGTGCGACGAGCGCTTCGTGGCGACCCTCAAGTTCACTTACTGATATCTGACCCAAAGTCAGAGCGATCGGGCCCCGCGAGGGGCCCGATTTGTATTTGGAGTCCAGCGATGCGTAGGCGCGGGCAGCCCGGTACGGGCCGTAGCGGCCATGCGGACGTCGCAGCCATCTCAGCGTGGGGGAAAGTTTCTTGCTAGTGTAGCCCGGCCGTCAGCGTGACGGTGCCGGACGCAGGGCAATAGCCGAGCCGCGTCTGGCCGGAGGCGCGATCGAGGCTCGCCTCGGTGCATGCGCCAAACGGGTCGATGCTTGAAACCGAAGCTTGCGTGCCATCGGGAGAAGCGGGGGCGAAAGCGTGATAGCTGCCGTAGCCCACGGCGCAGACCAGCAGCAGCGATGCGCATAGCCGCACGTGGGTTCGCATGCTTCTCCCTCACCAGCGCGAATCGCGCGTCAGTGGACGAACGGTGGAGAAGCTGTGCAGGGCCGGCAAGGTGCGCGGCCGGTGTTGCCTGTGAACACTGGCCGCTGTTGCACTCGATCAACAGCGGCCGTTAGGGCGGAGGGACGTCCTAACGCCCGCCTCGCACGGGCGGAACGTACATGCGGTCCGCTGAGCACAGGCGGCGCTGGTTCTCGTTGGACCCGCACGGGCGGAACATGCCGGCCTTGTCGAAGCAGATGCGAACCTCGCGCAACCGGTTGCCGGCGCCGCCGCACTGTACGGCGATCATGTCCGGCCGGAGGTTGGGGTTGGCGGCCACAAAGTCACGCACCAGTTCGCCCGGGCTGATCGTCATGCGGTCGTCGTCGAGGTCGACGAACTTGGGCGGGATGTTCACCTTCTCGAACAGCTCGCGCGACAGGGCGAAGTAGCGGTCGACGCCCAGTCCCGAGCAGGTGCCGTGCTTGCGGTACTCGTTAAAGACGAGCCGCTTGCTCGGCATGATGTCGAGCATGCGGTCGGCCACCGGTCCCGGCACCCAGCCTTCGTCGGACGTGCGGCAGTTCTGCGGCCAGCCGCGATCGTACTGCGGCCACAGCCCGTGCAGCACGAAGGCGTAAGGCCGCCGGTTGCGGGGGTTGCACTGTTGATCGTTGCGGGAGTCGCCGCGGTCGGCGCAGTAGGTGGGGCTCCACGACAAGGCGAGCACGTAGTAGTCGAACACGCCTGCCTTGTGCCGGGATTGGTTGTCGTCATCCCGATAGCGTTGCGCAGCGGCGTCGCCTGCGATCAGAACGATCGCTGCGCCAAGGGCGAGCGCGGCGCGCGCGAAGCGGTGGAAGGTGATGGTCATGGCTGTCTCCGGGCTCGGCTAAGCGGTGTGTAGCGGCGCGCCTGCAAGCTTGTCGAGGATGCGCGCCCAGCTTCTTGCACCCTTGCGGAACGAGGTGAGGTTGTACTTCTCGTTGGGTGAATGGATGCGGTCGTCCTCGAGGCCGAAGCCGACCAGCAGGCTGTCCATCTTCAGGGCGTCCTTGAACGACGTGACGATGGGGATCGATCCGCCGACGCCCATCAGAGCGGCCTCCTTGCCCCACTCTTCACGCAGGGCTTCCGCGGCACGCACGATGAACGGCGATGCCGGGTCGAAGGCAATGGCGGCCGAGCCGCGCACTTCGCCGAAGGCGGCGGTGCAGTCTTTCGGCAACCTCTGGCGCACGAAGGTCTCGACGGCTTTCAGAACCTTGTCGGGATCCTGGCCCGGCACCAGCCGGCAGGTGATCTTCACCGACGCCTGCGAGGGGATCACCGTCTTGGTGCCGACGCCCTGATAGCCGCCGGTGATGCCGTTGAACTCGACCGTCGGCCTGGCCCAGATCTGCTCCAGTACGCTGTAGCGCTTCTCCCCGGCCGGCTCGCTCAGGCCGACGCCGCCCAGGAAAGCGCGTCCATCGAAGCCGAGATTGGCCCACTGCTTGGCCTGCCTGGCGGATGGCTTCTTCAGTCCGTCGTAGAAGCCCGGGATACGCACCTTGCCGTCCGGGCCGTGCATCTCGCCGATGATCTTGGCCAGCGCCCGGATCGGGTTCATGGCGGCGCCGCCGAAGCTGCCCGAATGCAGGTCGCGGCTCGGGCCGGTGATGGTGACCTCGATGCCGGCGAGGCCACGCAGTTGCGTAGAGATGGCCGGGGTGTCCTTGTCCCACTGGCCCGTGTCGCAGACGAGCGCGAGGTCGGCGGTGACGTCCTTGCCGTGCTTGGCAAGAAAGCCGGGCAGCGAGGGAGAGCCGCATTCTTCCTCGCCCTCGATCAGGACCGTGATGGCGACCGGAGCGCGGCCGGCCACTTTCTTCCAGGCGCGCACGGCTTCCAGAAAGGTGAGGAGCTGCCCCTTGTTGTCTTCCGCCCCGCGCGCGACCACGATCTTGCCGTTCTTCTTGTCGGTTGCGAGCCGCGGCTCGAACGGCGGCGTCTTCCAAAGGTCGAGCGGATCGGGCGGCTGCACGTCGTAGTGTCCATAGAACAGGACGTGCGGTGTGGTGCTCAGCGGCTTGTCCTTGTCGTGACCGACCACCATCGGATGACCCGTGGTCGCCACGACCTTGGCGCTGAAGCCGATCTCGGCGAGCACGCGTGCGCACCATTCGGCTGCTTTCAGACAGTGCCCCTTGAATGCCGGATCCGTCGAGACACTTGGAATACGGATAAAGTCGAACAGGCGGTCGAGCGCTTGGTCGCGCCCGTCGTCGAGCGCTTTGAGAACCTTGGGAAGCTCAGAGCCCATCGAACGCCCTCTCGTGTTCCACGGCTTGCAAGAGGGCGAACATAAGAGGCCAGGCGGCCGAACTGTCAATTGGCCTGGAGCGTTCCGCTGCGGCCCGCTGCCGCGAAGCGGGCAGACACGGTTGCCGCACCTCCTTTCAGCCGATATGAACGCCGCGACCGAACCTGAGCTGGGCTCGGCCGTTGTCTCAAGCCATTCTGATCAAGACGGACCCGGCGGAGCAAAGCATGGCGAACAGGAGCCAGACGGCAGACCACTCCGGCAAGCGCGTCTACCTTTTCGGCGCCGGCAGGACCGACGGCACGGCCGACATGAAGAACCTGCTCGGCGGCAAGGGCGCGAACTTGGCCGAAATGGCGAGCCTTGGTCTGCCGGTGCCGCCGGGGTTCACAATTACCACCGCCGTCAGCACCGACTACTACCGCAACGGCAAGCGCCTGCCCGACGGGTTGAAGGCCGAAGTGGAGGATGCGCTCGATCACGTCGGCAAGGCGGTCGGTGCCCGCTTCGGCGACCGCGCCGCGCCGCTGCTGGTGTCGGTCCGGTCGGGCGCACGCGCGTCGATGCCGGGCATGATGGACACCATCCTCAACCTCGGCCTGACCGACGAGACGGTGAAGGCGCTGGCGGCCAAGTCGGACAACGCGCGCTTCGCCTACGACAGCTACCGCCGCTTCATCCAGATGTATTCGGATGTCGTGCTCGGCGTCGATCACGGCGTGTTCGAGGACATCCTGTCGAATCACAAGAACCTGAACGGCTTTTCGCTCGATACGGATCTGTCGGCCGACGACTGGCAGGACATCATCGCCGCATATAAGAAAGCGATCGAGCAGGAAACGGGCAAGCCGTTCCCGCAGGACACGCAGGAGCAGCTGTGGGGCGCGATCAGCGCCGTGTTCAGCTCCTGGCAGAACGACCGCGCCAAGACCTACAGGCGCCTGCACGGGATTCCCGACAGTTGGGGCACGGCCGTCAACGTGCAGGCGATGGTGTTCGGCAACCTCGGGGATTCTTCCGCCACCGGCGTCGCCTTCACGCGCAATCCCTCGACCGGCACGCGCGAGATCTACGGCGAGTTCCTTGTGAATGCGCAGGGCGAGGACGTCGTCGCCGGCATTCGCACGCCGCAGCCGCTGACCGAAGCCGCGCGCAAGGAAGCGGGCGAGACCGCACCGTCTCTGGAAGCGCTGATGCCGAAGACGTTTGGCGAGCTGAAGCAGGCCTTCGCGAACCTCGAGAAGCGCTATCGCGACATGCAGGACATTGAGTTCACCATCCAGGACGGCAAGCTGTGGATGCTGCAGACGCGCTCCGGCAAGCGCACCACCAAGGCGGCCCTCAAGATCGCGGCCGACATGGTGAAGGAGGGCTTGATCAGCGAGGAGGATGCGGTGTTGCGCATCGAGCCGTCGGGCCTCGATCAGCTCCTGCATCCGAGCATCGACCCGCAGGCCGAGAAAACAGTCGTCGCGCGCGGCCTGCCGGCGTCTCCCGGTGCGGCCGCCGGCGAGATCGTGTTCGACGCCGATGAGGCCGAGGCGATGCGCGGGCGTGGCCGCGAGGTGATCCTGGTGCGCGTGGAGACGAGTCCGGAGGACATCCACGGCATGCACGCTGCCACCGGCATTCTGACCGCACGCGGCGGCATGACGAGCCATGCGGCCGTAGTTGCGCGCGGGATGGGACGGCCGTGCGTGTGCGGCGCTGGTGCGCTGCGCATAGATTATGCGGCCGGCACCATGCGCGTGGGTGCGGAAACCTTCAAGAAGGGCGACATCATCACCATCGACGGAGGCACCGGCGAGGTTCTCAAAGGCCGCGTGAAGATGCGCCAGCCAGAGCTGTCCGGCGATTTCGCGACGGTCATGCAGTGGGCCGACAGGGCTCGCCGGCTCGGTGTGCGCGTCAACGCCGATACGCCGCGCGAGGCCCGGCAGGCGCGCGAGTTCGGCGCGGAGGGCATCGGGCTCTGCCGCACCGAGCACATGTTCTTCGACGAAAGCCGCATCCTTGCCATGCGCGAGATGATCTGCGCCGACGACGAGGCCGGCCGCCGCAAGGCCTTGGCCAAGATGCTGCCCATGCAGCGCTCAGACTTCGAGGAGCTGTTCGAGATCATGGCCGGCCTGCCGGTCACCATCCGGCTACTCGATCCTCCGCTGCACGAGTTCCTGCCGCACGAGGACAAGGAGGCGGCGGCCGTCGCCAAGGAGCTCAACGTGCCGCTCGAGAAGCTGCGCGGGCGCGTGGCCGAGTTGCACGAGTTCAATCCCATGCTCGGCTTTCGCGGTTGCCGGCTGGCGATCCGCTATCCCGAGATCACCGAGATGCAGGCGCGTGCCATTTTCGAGGCCGCGGTGAATGCCGGCAAGAAAACCGGCAAGCCGGTGATGCCCGAGGTGATGATCCCGCTGATCGCTTACCGCACCGAGTTCGACATCCTGCGCGAGGTGATCGCACGCACGGCCGAGGCCGTGGCCAAGGAGACCGGCGCCAAGCTCAACTATCAGATCGGCACCATGATCGAGTTGCCGCGCGCGGCGCTCAGGGCGCGCGAGATCGCCGAAGGCGAGACCGGCGCCGAGTTCTTCTCGTTCGGCACCAACGACCTGACGCAGACCTGTCTCGGGCTGTCGCGCGACGACGCGGCGCCCATTCTGGCGAACTACGCAGAGCGGGCGATCTTTGACTCCGATCCATTTGTGTCGATCGACCAGGAAGGCGTCGGCGAGCTGGTACGGATCGGCACCGAGCGTGGACGCGCCGTGCGGGCCGATCTCAAGGTCGGCATCTGCGGCGAGCACGGCGGCGATCCCGCCTCCGTGAACTTCTGTCACGATGCGGGCCTGGACTATGTATCGTGCTCGGCGTTCCGACTGCCGGTGGCGCGGCTCGCGGCGGCGCAAGCCGCAATCAAGGCCAAGGGTGCGGGCGAAGCACCGACCAGCTCGTAGAGCGGCTCAGCCGCCGCCGGGCCTGAGCCGGACGCCCGGCGCCGCGCGCTCGAACATCACGTCGCGACGGAAACGGTAGAGGCGCGCGGGGCGGCCGCCCGTGCGCATGCGCGTTTCACCCGCCGGCTCCACCAGGCGGCAGCTCTCCACCAGGCGGCGGAAATTCTGCTTGTGCAGGGGCAGGCCGAGAACGGCTTCGACCACCCGCTGCATCTCAAACAGCGTGAAGGCCTCGGGCATCAGCTCGAACACCACGGGGCGATACTTCACGGTGCGGCGCAGCTCGGCGATGGCGCGCGCGAGGATCAGCGCGTGGCCTGTTTGCAGGGTGGCCGTCCGCGTCCAAGCGCTGGCGGCGTTGGCACCGATCAGGCCAGCGTCGATCATCAACGCATAGCGCTCCAGGAGCTTCTCCTCGTCCCAGCCGGCGCTCGATCCGAAGGCGATGCGTACGCGCTGCGGCCGGTCGACCTCGAACACCATGTCCGACGGGCCGGCTGGCTGCGCCGCCCAGGTCGAGAGATAGTCTTCGATCTGCGACAGGCAGGGGGGCTTGCCGGCGCGCCAGTCCTCCCAGGGAAAGATGGTGTACCAGCTTTTCCAGATGGCACGCGTGGCGGAGCGCCGCTGCGCCGGGTTCATCAGCCCGATATGGCCGACCGCCACGGTGTGGACGTCCGCGGCACCGTCCATTGGCGCGCAACAGTCGGCACACAGGTGATGTGCGAAAGCAAGGTTGCCGCCTGTCTGCTCGGCGACCAACGCCAGCGTGCCGCTCTGCAGGCTGTCGTGCGCGCGCGGGCGGAACCGCCCGGAGGGCAGCACATCGCGGCCCTCTATGCGCCTGATGGCGACCACGGGCTCCGCACTTCTGACGGCGAGCACCGCTGCAACCAGATCCAGCGTGACCGCCTCGCCGGGCGTAACCGGCGCGTTCGGCGGCACCTGCGCGGACCCGCCGCGATCTTCCTCTCTGATACGAGCCTGGGAACGCATGCGCACCTCGAAGCTGCCCAGGAAATCAAGGTCTTACGGCTAGACAGCGATGATGGCGATTTTCGGCCGGACGCCGGGTTGTCCGCACTTTACTCGGCGGCTGTGGCCGAGAGAGCCTTGAAGGCGGCCAGGAAGGCGGCCTGCGCCTCCGCCGTGGGCAATCCCGAGAGATTGCTCAAGCGTGTGATGATAGTTGGAGGTAGTGCCTGCGGCCGGCCGAAGTAGCGGTCGGCTTCCTCCGCGGAGAAGCCGGCGAGCTGCGTGGCCTCGAAATAGGCGGCGATACGATCGGCAGTCTTGATTGCGGCCGTCACGGTGGCCGGCAGCTCCGGCGGCAGGCCAACGGACATGTGGATGGCTTTGAGCAACCTGATCTCGAAGGCCTTGTAGTCGAGGCCCACGGCGGCTTTGAAGGGACTGATGAGGTCGCCGATCACGTATTCGGGGGCATCGTGCAGCAGGGCGGCAAGGCGCCAGCGCCGGTCGGTGCCGGGATCGAGCGCGGTCAGTATTTCTTCGACGACCAGCGCGTGCTGTGCGACCGAGAACGCGTGCGTGCCCACCGTTTGGCCGTTCCAGCGCGCGACGCGCGCGAGCCCATGCGCCACGTCTTCGATGGCGACGTCGGATGGTGACGGATCGAGCAGGTCGAGGCGCCGGCCCGACAGCATGCGCTGCCACGCACGCGCCCTGGCGCGATCGTCGGACGGCTCTGTCATGGCTTGCCCGTTCGCTTGGGCATCCTGAAGGCCCGCTGCAGGCGGGCGCACGGTTCGTAGCTCAGGCAATCCACGAGGTGATCGTTGACCATGCCGGTCGACTGCATGAAGGCGTAGACGGTGGTGGGGCCGACGAACCGGAAACCTTCCTTCTTCAGCGCCTTGGAGATGGCCTTGGAGGTGGGGGTCTCCGCCGGGATCGCCTTGAAGGTGCGATGCGTGTTGATCTGCGGCTTGCCACCGGCGAGGTCCCAGATGAAGGCAGCGAGCGAGGTGCGCTCCTGCAGCTTCAGGAGCGCACGGGCGTTGTCGATGGTTGCCTCGATCTTGAGGCGGTTGCGCACAATGCCCGCATCCGCCATCAGCCGCGCCTTGTCCTTGTCGCCATAGCGCGCAATGCGGGCGGCATCGAAGCCGTGGAAGGCCTTGCGGAAGTTGTCGCGCTTCCTGAGGATCGTGATCCACGACAGGCCGGACTGGAAACCTTCCAGCACCAGCTTCTCGAACAGGGCGCGGTCGTCCGTCTTGGGCACACCCCACTCTTCGTCGTGATAGCGCACGTAGAGAGGATCGGTGCCGGCCCAGCGGCAGCGTGTCGGTTCCGCGGTCATGACGTGGCCGTCGCCGTGGCCGGCTTAAGATAGCCGGGGCGGCGAATGTCCACCGGGACGCTGCCGGCCGCGATCTGCTGGCCCTTCTGGCTGGCTTCCTCGGCGCGGTCGAGGCGCACCAGCGCCAGCGCGCGTGTGCCGGCTGTGGAACCTACGGTGCCGATCTGCGCTTCGCCGGCGGTGATGGCGCCGGACGGCGCCAGTGGGGCGTCGGCTTCCACGATTACGGTGCGGGTGCGTGCGGTGCCGCGATGCTCCATGCGGCTCGCAACCTCCTGGCCGATGAAGCAGCCCTTGGAGAAGGATACGGACTTGAGGGAATCGAGGTTGGCCTCGTGGGCGAACGTGGTCGCGGAGGCGTAGTCCTTGCCGAGCTCGGGAATGCCCAGGGTGATGCGGTGGGCATCGTAGTCGGCGAGGCTGGCACCTGCCCCGCTGGTCGCGGACATGGCTTCGTCGGCGAGCGCCGCTTCGGCGATGATGCGTTTGCCGAGGGCAGGCAGGCGCGGATCGACGAAAGAGATGGAGCCGGGTATCTCGCCATGGTTTTGCGCGGAGTCGCCCCAGAGGGCGATCACCCGGCGGTCCGCGCCGGCATCGCGGATATCGACCTTGGCGCGCAGCTTGTACAGCGTGAGGCGCTTGATGAAGTCGCCGATCTGGCCGCGCGCGATATCGACGAGGTAGCCGTCGGGTGCACGGGCGACGATGAACTCGAACAGAATCTTGCCCTGCGGGGTCAGCAGGGCCGAGTGGATCGCAGGCTGCGCCGCGAGCAGATCCATGTCGTTGGTGATGATGCCCTGCAGGAGCTTGGTAGCATCATCGCCGGTGACCGCGACAACGCCGCGGTCGGCAAGCAGGGCAACGTTGAGGCGCGTCATCGGCAGGCTGATCCTGGCTGCATCCGCCGCACGTTCTGGTATATCTCGCGCAACAGGTAAGGCGGCCGCTGGCGCGGCGCAAGCTCAAGGTGCCGCATGGCAGACACATTCGATTTGATCGTTCGGGGGGGCACTGTTGTCAATCAAGCCGGGCGCACCGAAACGGATGTCGGCGTAAGGGGCGGCCGCATTGTGGCCCTGCGCGATCTCTCCGCAGCCTCCGCGGCGGAGGTGATCGAGGCCAAGGGGCTGCATGTCTTGCCCGGCGTGATCGATACGCAGGTGCATTTCCGCGAGCCGGGTCTGGAGCACAAGGAAGACCTGGAGACGGGCAGCCGGGCCGCGGTGATGGGCGGCGTCACCGCAGTCTTCGAGATGCCCAACACCAAGCCGCTGACGACGAGCGCCGCGGCGCTGGCCGACAAGGTGGCGCGTGCGCGCCATCGCATGTTCTGCGATTTCGCGTTCTATGTCGGCGGCACACGCGAGAACATTGGCGACATCCCGGCGCTCGAGCGGCTGCCGGCCGCGGCGGGCATCAAGGTGTTCATGGGCTCCTCGACCGGCGATCTGCTGGTGGACGATGAGGCCTCGCTGTCGCGCATCGTGGCGGCGCTGTCGCGGCGCGCGGCCTTTCATGCCGAGGACGAGGCGCGGCTGAAATCGAGGGCGCACCTGCGCAAGCCGGGCGATCCGTCCTCGCATCCGGTTTGGCGCGATCCCGAGGCGGCGCTGATCGCGACCGAGCAACTGGTGCGCCTCGCCGAGCAGCACGGCCGGCGCGTGCATGTGCTCCATATCTCTACCGCCGAGGAGATGGCGTTCCTGGCCAGGCACAAGGATTGGGCGAGCGTCGAGGTCACGCCGCATCATCTCACGCTGACGGCGCCTGAGTGCTACGAGCGGCTCGGCACCTATGCCCAGATGAACCCGCCGGTGCGTGACGAGCGCCACCGGCAAGCCATCTGGGCGGCGCTGGCGGACGGTGTCGTCGATGTGTTGGGTTCGGATCACGCGCCGCATACGCGCGAGGAGAAGGACCATCCCTATCCCGAAAGCCACTCGGGCATGACCGGTGTGCAGACGCTGGTGCCGATCATGCTGGACCACGTCAACGCGGGCCGGCTGAGCCTGGAGCGGTTCGTCGATCTCACCAGCCACGGGCCGAACCGGCTGTTTGGAATACGCGGCAAGGGGCGCATTGCCGTGGGCTACGACGCGGACCTGACCATCGTCGACCTGGCCCGGCGCGCGCGCATTTCCAATGCGCAAATAGAATCCAGGTGCGGCTGGACACCCTACGACGGGGTCGGCGTCACCGGCTGGCCGATCGGCACCATCGTGCGCGGGCGGCGCGTGATGTGGGACGGATCAATCCTCGGCAAGGCGCACGGCGAGCCCGTCGCCTTTACCTGACAACCAATCCTAGTCGTCATCCCAGAACGGGTCTCGCGACCCATACCAGTAGGACGGGGGTGGCCGGCGCCGGTACTCGTATTGGTACTGGCGCATCGGTGGCGGCGGCTCTCGCGATTCAGCAGTCCGTTCGGTGATGGGTGGCAGACGAGGCACCTGCTGGCTCACGCTGCGCTCCAGCTCCGGCGGCAGGCTGCTGACGACGGTCACCGAGGTGCCGATCTTCACGCGGCTCGCCAGATCAACAACGTGGCCGTTGAGCATGCGGAAGCAGCCCGACGAAGCGGCCTTGCCGATCGACTTGGCGTCGTTGGTGCCGTGGATGCGGTACAGCGTCTTGCCGAGATAGAGCGCCTTGGCACCCAGGGGATTCTTCACCCCGCCAGTCATCTTCTCAGGCAGGTTCGGATCGCGATCGCGCATTTCCTCGGGAGGATGCCAATCGGGCCATTCCGCGACCCGGCTGATGGTTTCGGTGCCCGTCCAGGAGAAGCCTTCGCGGCCGACGGAGATCGGGTAGCGCAAGGCCTCCTTGTCGGAGACGATCAACAGCAGCTGGCGCCCGCGGTGATCGATGATCACGCTGTCGACCGGATAGGTGCTGACGAAGGAAATGCGCTGGGCGGGCATTGGCGTGATCGCCGGCTTGCCGCCTCCGGACTGAACGCGCGGCGCGGAGGGGCGATAGTCGTATCCATCCCAGCCGAAATTGGAGAAGTAGCCGTACTGGCGCGGCGGCGGATAGTAGTTCCGCGGCGGCGGCTCGTAGTAGGGGGAGCGGCTGGAGTACGGGCCCCAGCCCTGCGCAAACGCCGGCCCGGAGGCGAAAAGCACAGCCAAGGCCGCAAGGGCCACACGCAGCGTCATTGACCTTCCTGCCTTTCGTCGTCGCCTGCTGCTTGGTTCAAGCCGCAAGAATGGTAGCGGAAACAGGGGATTGCAAGAACATTGAAGCCACAACTCGACGTTTGGTTGCACGCTGGTTGAGCGCGCTCAGTCGTTTTTCCGGAAGCTGTGCCACGCCCCGTCGGCGCCGATGGTCAGGCGCCAATGGGTGTACTTGCCCGCCGACTTCATCGATTTTGCAACGGCGGGGGGAACCAGCCGCAGCAGCTCGACCTCCTGGGCGGGCGTGAGTTTGTCGAGCGGAACCTCGGAAAAATACGGCCAAATGTATAACCGATTGTTTTCCAGGTCGGCACCGAGCGGCAACACCACGTGACCCGTGTCCAGGATCAGGGAGAGCGCCGCGAGCACTTCGCGACCCTCTCCGTCGCCGGAGATCTTCTTCCAGTGGGCGACGGGATCCTTGGATTCGGTGTTGCCGAGGTCGGGCTTGATGTCATTGAGGTCGTAGGCGTACCGCAGGTCCTCGATTTTCCCTGAGCGGACGGCTTCCAGCAGTGCCTCGCGCAACTCACGGACCTGCTCCGGCAAGCCGTCGGTGCCGTAGTGGATCTCAAGGGGTGGCTTGGCGGGCTTTTCGGCCTTCGACTTTTGTCGCACCGACTGGGCTTCGACGCCATCCCACCAATGGACAAGTGCTGGTGTCGCAAGTAGGAATACCGCCAGAGCCAACGCGATCACTGCTCGACCCATGGGGAGTTCCGAGATTGTTGCCGAACAGGTCACCTGAGACGAAGGTGCCTGCACGGGCGAGCTTCGCTGCGGATGCCAGCTTCAAGGCGGTGTTGTAGTCCGCTGTGTCTTATATTCCCAATCCTTTCATTATCCCGGTCGGAGTGATCGCCGGCATTCTCCTGTCGATGCCGTTTGGTCCCGTCAACTTGCTCGGGTTGCAGCGGGCGGTGGAGCGCGGGTTCTTCGGCGGCATGGCCGCCGGCCTCGGCATCATGCTCGGAGACGGTTTGATCGCGTTGGGCGCGGCGCTCGGTGTCAAATCCATCTCCGGCGCGCTTAGGGACTACCGCACGCTGGTCCAGATCGTCGGCGGGCTTGCGCTGCTGATCGCCGGCCTGAGGCTCTACTATGCGCCCGTCACGATCTCCACCGACGTGGCCGCCGACAAGGTCCGATACAAGGACTACATCGGCGAGGTGCCGCAGATGTTCCTGCTGACGATCACCAATCCGGGGGCCGTGCTCAGCGGCGTGGCGATCTACGGTGGCGTCAGCACGTTCGTGGAGGTGGAGAGCCATGTCGACGCGCTGACGATGGTCGCGGCGGTGATGGGCGGCAGCTTCCTTTACTGGTTCTTTGCGTCTGAGTGGATCAGCCGCGTGCGACACCAGCTCGACAGCGTGAAACTCGGCCGCATCAATCGCATCGCCGGCCTGATCCTGATCGCCTTCGGTGGCGTGCTGATCGGCGAGATGGCGATGAAGCGGCTGCGCTTTTGGTAGCCTGCTGCTACTGGCGCCGGCGCAGTGTGAACTCGCCGCGTTCCACGCGCGCGCCGAGACCGTTGACCATCGCAACAACCGAGCTTTCGCCGTAGGCGGCGACAAGATCGGTCAGGGCGGTGTAGAGCGCGGCGTAGGCCATCAGCTCCGGAGCGATGCCGCTGCCGGTGCCTTCCTCCCAGGCTTCCAGAATGAAATCGAGCGCCTTCAGGCTCTCGTCGTTGGCGTCAGCTGCTCCGAGCGACAGCATTACGAAACCCCTTCACGGCTGTCCGGCAATCACCGGACGTTCCCCCGCCCGCACGACCACGCCTAGCACGCGGGTTCAGCCCGGGTGTTGCCTACAACGGTTAACGATTAATCAGCGACGCGTGCGGTGTGTAGCTCGCGCGCCACTCATGGCGCGGTCTTGGCCAGGTTGTCCGCGATGTCGGCACCTTCCGACAGGAAACGATCGATGGCGGTCTGCGCGGTGGCCGAGCACGTGCTGTAGGTGCGGCTGTAACTGCGGTAGCCGTTGTTGAAACTGCGCGTGAGCTTGGCGCGGCGCAGGGCTGAGGAGCCTTCCGTGTTCATCAGCGCCTGCATGCGGTCGCGCCAGAGCTGGCCATCGTTGGCGCCGCACAACTCGCGCAGATAGTGGACGGCGCCGAGAATCTCGGAGAGGCGCAGCAGCTTGTCGTCGTAGGGGCGCGTCTCGGGCGCGATGCCTTGCGCCTGCGCGGAGCCGATCCCCGCCGTGACGAGGGCGGCGGCCAGCATGGCAAAGGTTGCAGTCCGAGATCGGCGCATGGAACTTTCTCGCAGACGGCTGCGGCGAAGCAAAGGCGCTGGCCGGAGTGCTAGCGCTGCGCGCCGAGTTTTTCCAGAGCGCGGTGGATAAGTGGCAGTGCGCCGTCGGTCAGAGGCAGGGACGCGAGGTCGTCGACGGGGAAGAAAGCCGCTGCCGCCGCATCGTCGCCGGCGACCGGTTCTCCGGCAAGCCAGCGCCCGTAGAACACCAGCAGGATGTAGTGCGCGGTGAGCAGGCCGGCGTTGTCGTTGCGAACGACCTCATGCGTGTCGAGCAGCCCGACGAGATCGGCCGTCACGCCGGTCTCCTCCGCGACCTCGCGCAGGGCGGCCTGCCGGGCTGCCTCCCCCGGCTCGATATGGCCGCCGGGAGGGCTCCAGAGCCCCTGCAGCGCGCCCTTGCCGCGCTTGGCCAGCAGGACGTCCCGGCCGCGAACAACGATTGCGCTGGCGGCCGCGCGGGGCCAATGCGGGGGCGTTGCGGAGTTCATGAGCTTGCGACCGGCGCTGTTCAGTTCGATGGAAAGAGTCATAGCCCAGATTTGGGCTCATTTTCCCAGCAACGTCCCTGCTCGTCTGGGGTGAGTTCGAGACCGGGGCAGGGAGTCGTGGCAGACAATTCAGGTATTCTGATCGTGACGCAAGACACGGTGATCCGTGGCGTGACGGACATGCGCAACTGCCGCAAGCTCGAAGTGCACGGCTATGTCGAGGGCGATGTCTCCGCTGCCAGCGTTCTGGTGCACAAGACGGGGCGTGTGTTCGGCTCCATGAGGACCGACACGGCGGAAGTGCACGGCACCGTGCAGGGCGACGTGACGGTCAAGCACCTGATCGACATTCGCAGCTCGGGCCATGTCAGCGGCAACGTGAAATACGGCAAGCTGGCGCTCGAGATGGGCGGCAACCTGAGCGCCGAGGTGCGCAATGTGCCGCCGTCTCTGGGTGGCGATCTCAACCTCGAGGTGCCCAAGGGCCACTCGGTGCCGATTACCCTGCAGGACCTGACCGCGCTCGACCCGGATGACGCCGCAAGGGATTTGAAGTTCACGGTCACGAAAGCCAGCAATGGCTTCGTTGCGCTCGTGTCGGCGCCGCAGCGCGCGATCACCGCGTTCACGCAGGCGGACCTGGAGTCCGGCAGCGTGGCGTTCAAGCACGACGGTACCAATACGTCGACGGCGGGGTTCGATGTGATGGTTGCGGACCGAAGCGGCGCCACGTCGGGTGCGGCGCGCACGGTGTCGGTCGCCGTACGCGGCTGACCTTCTACTGGGTGACGCAGCCCGCGACGAGGGGCGCCAGCTTCGCCGACGCAACGATGGCGCCCAAGCACATGCCCCAGCCGAGAACCAGGACCGCGAGATATTTGATCGCGGCCGGCTTATCGCGTGAGGCGTTGGCGACATAGGCCGCAAGTGCGACGGCAAAGACAAGCGCGAACAACCAGCCGATCGGCACCAGGGAGCGCATGGTTTCGAGCTTGGCGGCCGCGGCGGGATCGGCGGCAAGCACGCTGCCCACGGTGTAGAGCCCGAACAACGGCACGACCGGCAAGGCGCCGAGCCGGCCGACAGCCGCGTGCGCGTTGCGATAGACGTGCGCGAAGCCGAACACCAGGAGCAACGAGCCGGCAAACAAAAGAATGCGCACCCAGCTTTCCGTCAAGCCGGCCAATCCGCCGGCGCGAATGGGCGATGGCGCCACTGCCGTGCTGCACGCCGGCCAGAGCCAGACGGTGAGCGCGACGCAGGCGAGCGTCCACGCGGCAACATAGGCAACCCATGTGCGCACTGGCACGATGGCGTTGGCCTTCTCCAAAAAGACGTAGACGCAGATCCAGAGCGCGGCCGCGACGAGCGTGATGACGAGCGGGTGCGCACGCGCCGTCTCGGACCATGCCAAGGCAAGTGCGAACAGGAAGCACATCACGCCGTTGAGGGTGACGACCGGAACCATCGATTGTCCGCTGGCATCGGCGTTCTCGCGCGCGGAAACGAGCGCCATGCCGTTGAGCATCGGAAAGGTGAGCATCATGCCGGCGACGCGCCAGTCGTCGATGCGCACGAACCAAAGAAAGGCGACGTAGAGCAGCGTGCCGCCGGCAGTCCGCAGAAGTACCCCCGCCATGCGCCCTCAGCCCGTCCCCGTTCTCAAGCAGCCGGCAGAGGCACGCCGGCGGCGGCAAAGGCCGCCTTCTGGCGCTCAGCCACCTCGTCCAGCACGAAACCTTCGATGGTCTCGTTGAACATCTTGTACCAGTTGAGCCTGGCGCCGAGGTGCAGGAACACGCCGCCGAGGCCAATGGCGGCGCGGTCCATGAATACGAACTCGCGCGGCACACGCACCGGGCCCTTCTCCTTGAGCTGCTTGTGCACGGTGAACGCTTCCTTGCGCCCGTACTGGCCGGGCGTGGTGCCGTCGGCGATCTCGCGCTCGCGGTCGTCGAGCAGCGGGCCATAGATGAAGCGCGCCCAGATGCTCAACACGTCGATCAGCTCGTTGGAGAGGCCCGCGAAGCCCCAGGTCTCATAGGCATGCACCACAAGCTCGCGCTTGCTGTGCAGCAGGCCGTTGTAGAGGTCGATCACGCCCTGCACGAATTTGGTGGGGAAGGTGCGGATGCAGCCGTAGTCGAGCAGGTTGATGCCGGCGGGCGTGCCGAGCCCCGTCGCGCCATCGCCGGCGCCGGCATGCTCGAAGATGGTGTAGTTGCCGAGGTGCGGGTCGCCGTGGATCACGCCGTAGTGGGAGAAGGGATACCACCAGGCCTTGAACATCGCCTTGGCGATGGCGTTGCGATCCTCCAGCGGTGCCGGCTTGTAGTCCAGCAGCTTGCGGCCTTCGAGCCAGGTCATGGTCAGCAGGCGCTTGGTGGAGAGATCGGCGGCGATCTCGGGCACGCGGATTGACGGCTCGTCGCGGAAGATGAGCGCGTAGAGCGCCATGTGACCGGCCTCCAGCTCGTAGTCGAGCTCCTCGCGCAGGCGCGCCGACACCTCCTTGATGATCTCGCTGGTGTCGACGGCCGGGTTCATGCGCGCGTGCAGCGCGAACACGACCTTGAGCTGATTGAGATCCGCCTCCACGGCCGACTGCATGTCGGGATACTGCAGCTTGCAGGCGAGCGCGCGCCCGTCGTGGGCGATCGCGCGATGCACCTGCCCGAGGGACGCGGAGGCTGCCGGCTGCTGGTCGAAGCTCTTGAAGCGCGTCGCCCAGTCTTGCCCCAGCTCGGCCAGCATGCGCCGGCGCACGAAGGCCGGCCCCATCGGCGGTGCCTGCGACTGGAGCTGGGAGAGCTCCTGCGCGTACTCGGCCGGCAGCGCCTCGGGAATGGTGGCCATCAGCTGCGCCACCTTCATGATGGGGCCCTTGAGCCCGCCGAGCGCCGCCGCCAGAGCGGCGGCATTGCTGGCATCGTCGGAGCCGAGGCCCAGCAGCCGTTGGCCGGCGACCCGTGCGGCCACAGCGCCGACGTTGGTGCCGACGCGGACGTAGCGCGCGGCCCGCGCCGAGAGGCGGTTTTCTTCCTCGTCCTTGCGGTCGTTCAAGAGAAGCCCTCCATATCCGGTATATCGGCTGCCCGGGCGGGAACGTCCAGGGGACATGGTGCGCAGGGAGGAATGCGTTAGTGTAGGCGCACAAAAGAATCGGGCAGGGAGACGCGCGCATGCAGGAGCGGCCGGCAAAACCGGGGTCTGCTTCCCTGCGCACCTTCCTCCATCACCCCGCCACCGCAGCCATACTTGCTCTTGGGATCACGCAGATCGTGGCCTGGGGCACGACGCTTTATGCGCTGGGTGTGCTGGGCAAGCCGATCGCTGCGGATACGGGCTGGAGCCAGAGCCTGGTGTTCGGCGGACTCACGGTGGGCCTGCTGGTGTCGAGCGCGATCTCGGCCTACGTGGGCCGGCTGATCGACCGGCAGGGCGGGCAGCTTGCGATGTCGGTCGGCTCCGTTCTGATGGCGATCGGGTTAGTGCTGCTGGCGCTCGTGCGCGATCCCTATACCTATCTGGCGGCGTGGGCCTTCCTCGGCATCTCCATGCGGCTGTGCCTTTACGATGCAGCTTTCGCCGCGCTGGTGCAGGTGACGCCGTCGCGCGGGCGGCGGGCGATCTCCTATCTCACGCTGTTCGGCGGCTTTGCCTCGAGCGTGTTCTGGCCGATCGGCCACGCGCTCAACAGCGCTTACGGCTGGCGCACGACGTTGCTCATCTTTGCCGTCATCAATCTGGTCGTCTGTCTGCCGCTGCATTGGCTTGGGCTGGCGCGGCGCGAGACGGCAGAGCAGGCAGAAGTTGCCAAGGCTGCCGACGCCGCCGCGGCGGCCACGGGGCCGGTGCTGGAAGGCGCGGCGCGCAAGCTGGCGATGATGCTGTTCAGCCTGATCGTGGCCGCCAGCGCCGTCGTGTTCGGTGCCCTCGCCGTGCATCTGGTGCCGCTGCTGGAAGCGACGGGCCTGGCGGCGGCGACGGCCGTGTTCATTGCTTCCCTGAAGGGTGTGGCCCAGGTGGGCGGACGCATCTGGGATCTGACGTTGGCCCGCAAGTGGCACCCCATCGACGTGGGGCGCGTCTCCATTGCGTTCATGCCGCTGTCGTTCGCCGTCCTAATGCTGGGCGGGGCAAGCGCCACCACCGCTTTCCTGTTCGTGCTGCTGTTCGGCATCTCCAATGGGCTCGTCACGATCATGCGCGGCGCGGTGCCATTGGCGCTGTTCGGCCCGAAAGGCTACGGCGAGGTGCTGGGCATCCTGGCGACGCCGTATCTGCTGCTGGCCGCGCTGTCACCGCTGGGGTTCGCCGTGGTCGTGGAGCGGTTCGGCTATGGCGCGGCCGAGGCGATCATGCTGGGTGCGGGGCTTCTGTCGTTTCTGGGCATGGAGCTGTTGTCGCACTGGTACCGGCGGCTGCGCGCATCGCAGTAAAGGCCGCGCTACACCATCACCTGCGTGCCGACTTCCACCACACGGTCGCTCGGGATGCGGAAGTACTCCGTCGCATCCTCAGCCCGCCCCGCGAGCCAGATGAACAGACGCTCCTGCCAGCGCGGCAGCTCCGACTTGATCGTCGTCTTGAGCGAGCGACGCGAGAGGAAGAACGAGGTCGCGGCGATGTCGATGTTCAGGTCCTTGCGGCGGCAGTGCTCGATGATCTTGGGCACGCTCGGCGTTTCCATGAAGCCGTAGTGCGCGACCACCCGGATGAAGGTGACGGCGACCTTCTCGATCTGGATGCGCTCGTGCCGCTGAACGCGCGGCACGTCCTCGGTCTTGATGGTGAGAATGATGTTGCGCTCGTGCAGCACCCGGTTGTGCTTCAGGTTGTGCATCAGCGAGGTGGGTGCCGCCGTCGGATCGCCCGTCAGGAACACGGCAGTGCCGGGCACGCGATGCGGCGGCTTGGCGTCGAGCTTGCGCACCAGCCAATCGAGTTCCGCCTCGTTCTTGCGGGTGGCGCGCGCAAGGGTCTTGGTTCCGCGGATCCAGGTGTAGACGATGGCGCAGATGGCGGCGCCGATCGCCAGCGGCGCCCAGCCGCCGTCGGGGATCTTGAGGGCATTGGCAGAGAAGAAGACGAGCTCGATGAGCAGCAGGGGGACGAATATCACGGCCACTTTCCAGATCGGCCACTTCCAGCACAGCCAGATCACGAGGATGGCCATCAAGCTGTCGATGACCATGGTGGCCGTCACGGCGAGGCCGTAAGCGGCGGCCAGGTTACTGGAGTTCTGGAAAATGAGCACGGCGATCAACACGCCTGCCAGCAGGATCTGGTTGACGCGCGGAAGGTAGATCTGACCGGCCACGCTTTCGGAGGTGTGGCGAATCTCGAGCCGGGGGATGAGGCCGAGCTGTATGGCCTGGCGTGTGAACGAGAACGCACCCGTGATCACGGCCTGGCTGGCAATGACCGTGGCGACGGTTGCGAGAATGACCATCGGGATCAGCGCCCAGCCGGGATAGAGGCGATAGAAGGGGTTCTCGATCATCTGCGGATTGGACAGCAGCAGCGCGCCCTGCCCGAAGTAGTTCAGGATGAGGGCCGGCTGCACCACCCAAAGCCAGGCCAGCCGGATCGGCTTGCGTCCGAAATGGCCGAGGTCGGCGTAGAGGGCCTCGGCACCGGTCACGACCAGGAAAATCAGACCCATCACGGCGAGACCCACCGCGCCGTGTGAGAGCACGAACTGCACGCCGTACCAGGGGTTCAGGGCGTGGAATACGCGCAGGTCGTCGACGATGTGAATGAGGCCGCCGACCGCAAGCGCTATGAACCAGACAAGCGTGATCGGCCCGAAGTAGCGCGCGACGCTCTCGGTGCCACGCGACTGCACGCTGAACAGCAGCACGAGAATGACGAGCGTCACCGGAACGACGAACACTTCCATCTGCGGGGCGACGAGCTTGAGACCCTCGACCGCCGACAGAACGGAGATGGCGGGCGTGATGATGGCGTCGCCGTAGAAGAATGCGGCGCCCATCACGCCCAGGGCGAGCACCACCCATGAACCGCGTTTGACGGCAGTCTGGCCGAGCGCCATCAACGCGAAGGTGCCGCCTTCGCCGTTGTTGTCCGCATTGAGCAGGATGAGGACATACTTGAGCGTGACGATGAGAAGCATCGTCCACACGATCAGCGAGAGGATTCCGATCACCGCTTCGGGCGTGCTCGCGCCGTCGCGCATGGCGACCGAGACCGCCTCGCGCATGGCGTAGAGCGGACTGGTGCCGATGTCGCCGAAGACGACTCCGATGGATCCTAGAGCCAGCGCCCAGAACTGGCGTTGGTCGGTCGAGGGCCCGTGGTCGGCGGCAGGCGCCGTGGCGGGTGCATGGGGCATGGAGGCAGCGTCTCGGCTGCGAGGAAGTGAGCGGCAACGGCGAGTGGGCGGGGCTTATACACGCGCCCCGCGCCGTGCGAAAGGGCGCGCTTGTGCGAAAGCGCGTGCGCCACCTGGGTGCGGCGCACAACCCACTGATTTCGGTCGCAAAGGGCGGCTCGACTACATCCGCTCAAGCTCGTCGATCATGCCGGAGATGACGCTGAGGCCCTTCTGCCAGAAGGCGCGCTGGGTGGCATCGAGGCCGAAGGGCGCCAGCAGGTCGGAATGATGCTTCGAGCCGCCCGCTTCCAGCATGGCGAAGTACTTCGCCACAAAGCCGGGGTGGGCGTCCTGGTAGAGGCCGAACAGCGAATTCACGAGGCAGTCGCCGAACGCGTAGGCGTAGACGTAGAAGGGCGAATGTATGAAGTGGGGCACATAGCACCAGAAGGTTTCGTAGCCCTCTGACAGATCGATCGCAGGACCGAGGCTTTCGCTCTGCACCTGCATCCAGATTTCGCCGAGCCGCTCAGAGGTAAGCTCGCCGCTGCGGCGCTCCTCGTGCACGTGACGCTCGAAGGAATAGAACGCGACCTGGCGCACGACCGTGTTGATCATGTCCTCGGTTTTCTGGGCGAGCAGCGCCTTGCGCTCTTTCGGGTCCTTGGTTGCGGCCAGCAGTGCGCGGAAGGTCAGCATCTCGCCGAACACCGACGCCGTCTCGGCGAGCGTGAGCGGTGTCGGCGCCAGCAGCGGGCCGAGCGGTGCGGCGAGAACCTGATGCACGCCGTGGCCGAGCTCGTGCGCGAGCGTCATCACGTCGCGCGGCTTGCCCTGGTAGTTCATCAGGATGTAGGGGTGCGAGGACGGCACGGTAGGATGCGAGAACGCGCCGGGCGATTTGCCGTCACGCACAGGTGCATCGATCCAGCGTCCATCGAAGAACTTGCGTGCGATCTTCGCCATGTCGGGAGCAAAGCCGGCGTAGGCGTCGAGCACGATCGACTGCGCTTCCGCCCAGGTGACGACGCGCTGCGGCTGATCCGGCAGCGGCGCGTTGCGGTCCCAGTAGGCGAGCTTGTCCTTGCCGAGCCATCTCGCCTTCATCGCGTAGTAGCGATGCGACGTGCTGGCGTAGGCGCCGCGCACAGCGTCGACGAGGGCATCCACCACCGGCCCCTCGACGCGGTTGGCGAGGTGGCGGCTGTCGGCCACGTCCTTGAAGCCGCGCCAGCGGTCGGAGATCTCCTTGTCCTTGGCGAGCGTGTTGGTGATGAGGGTGAAAAGGCGGATGTTCTCCTTGAACACCTTGCCGAGCGCCTCGGCGGCCGAGCGGCGCTTGGTTTCGACCGGGCTGAGCAGGAGGTTGAGTGTCGGCTCGAGAGCAAGCGGTTCTTTCTCGCCCGCCACCTCGAACTTGAGCGCCGTCATGGTCTCGTTGAATAGTCGGTTCCACGAAGCGCGCGATGTGATCGACTTCTCGTGGAAGACGCGCTCGAGCTTCTCCTCGAGCTGGTAGGGCTTCTCGCGGCGCAGGTCGTCGAGCCAGGGCTTGTAGTGCGCCAGTGCCGGCGTCTCGAGCGCCCGCGCCAGAGCGGCGTCGTCGATCTGGTTGAGCTCGAGTTCGAAGAAGATGAGCGCCGTGGTGATGGCCGTCAGGCGCTCCTGGATGTCGCCGTAGAACTTGGCATAGTCGGGATTGGCGGTGTCGGCGGCGTAGAGAAGGCCTGCGTAGGACCCGAGCCGGCCGAGCGTGTCGCTCAACGCTTCATAGGCCTTGATGGCGTCGGCGAGTTGGTTGCCGCTGGCCGATGTGAGCTTGCCCTGCCAGCGCTGCTGGAGGGCGGTGGCCTCCGCGCCTGCCTTGGCGAGGTCGTTCTGCACAGCGTCCGATCGATAGCCCGGATAGAGATCATCGAGGTTCCAAGCCGGCATCGGGCCGAGATCCCGCGTGCCTTCCTGACTGCTTTGGACGACTTGGCCAGCCATCTCGCTCTCCTCCCCGCAACGTCTCGTTAATCTGCGGGCGCGTGCCGCATGTATCAAGGGAAAGCTAACGCTGCGGCGGTCCTGCGGCCGTTTGGCTGTGGCCAGCGGCGGCAGTCGCGCGAAAGCGTCAAGTCAAGGCGAAACGAAACGATGCATTTACCCATATCGGGCACTCTGCCTTGGTCAGTAAGGCAGAAGTAAGCGCCAGTTCGATCCTGAACCGCCGCGCGCTCTGCAGTCAGTAGAGTCGAGTTTCCACATGCCCAAGCTCGTCCTGATCGTGGATGACGATCCAGCTCAGCGCCGCATCCTCGAAGAAACGATCAAGCGTCTCGGCTATGAGACGAAAGCCGCCCAGGGCGGCGAGCAGGCCCTGCAGATCATCGAGAACGCGGAGCAGGGGGCCATCGCCCTCGTTCTTCTCGACCTCGTCATGCCCGGCATCGACGGCATGGAGGTGATGCAACGCATCGCGCCGCTTCCCGGCAGCCCGCCGGTGATCGTGCAAACCGCGCATGGCTCGATCGATGCGGCGATCATGGCGATGCGCGCAGGCGCAGTCGACTTCGTGGTGAAGCCGACCTCGCCCGAGCGCCTGGAAGTGTCCATCAAGAGCGCGCTCAAGATCGAAGCGCTGCAAGGCGAGCTGACGCGCATCAAGAAAAAGGTCGAGGGCACGCTGTCGTTCTCCGACCTTGTGCTGCGCGGCGAGGTGATGAAGCGCGTGATTGCGCTCGGGCGCCGCGCGGCTGCCTCCAACATCCCCGTCCTGATCGAGGGCGAGAGCGGCGTCGGCAAGGAGCTGATCGCGCGCGCCATCCAGGGTGAGAGCGAACGCCGCGCTGCGCCGTTCGTGGTGGTCAACTGCGGCGCGATCCCCGAGAAGCTGGTCGAGAGCACGCTGTTCGGTCACGAGAAGGGCGCGTTCACCGGTGCCGTCGACAGGCGCATCGGCAAGTTCCAGGAAGCCGACGGCGGCACGCTGTTCCTCGACGAGATCGGCGAGCTGCCGCTCGAGGCTCAGGTCAAGCTGCTGCGCGCGCTGCAGGAGGGCGAGATCGACCCGGTCGGCGCCAAGAAGCCGGTGAAGGTCAACTTCCGGCTCATCTCCGCCACCAACCGCGACATGATCCAGCTGGTGAAGGAAGGCAAGTTCCGCGAGGACTTGTATTACCGGCTCAATGTGTTCCCGATCTTCGTGCCGCCGCTGCGCGAGCGCCTCGACGACGTGCCGGAGCTTGCGCTGCATTTCCTCGCCCGCTTTGCCGCGGAAGAGGGCCGTCGCATCGATTCCATCGGCAAGGAAGCGCTGGAGCTGCTGACGAGCTACGAGTGGCCGGGCAACGTGCGCCAGCTCGAGAACGCCATGTTCCGCGCGGTGGTGCTGTGCGACACGCACCAGTTAACGGTTAACGAGTTTCCGCAGATCGCCGCGCACGTGGAGGGCTACAGTGCCGAGGTGCCGGATGCGCCCGCGCCCGTGGCAAAGCGGCCGGTGATTTCAGGTCCGGTTATGCTCGGCGCGGAGAGTACGGTTCCGCAGACCGTGGAGGTCGGCAAAGGCGAGCTCGGCATCCCGGCCGTCACCGACAAAGGCGAGATCCGTTCGCTGGAGTCGATGGAAGCCGACATGATCCGGCTCGCGCTGGGCCGTTATCGCGGTCATATGACCGAGGTCGCGAAGCGCCTCGGCATCGGACGCTCGACGCTCTATCGCAAGATGCGCGAGTTCGGCCTCGAGGAACACGCGAGCTGAGGCCGGCTGCCCAAAGGTTGGGACGCAGCATCAACGATGTGCAGCGTGATCTTGTTACGCTGTGAAAAGCGCACTTTTCATTTGGCCGCAGGCTGCTATAGCTCGGCGGGGTACCGCGCCGAAGGAGTGGATTGATGTTGCGTAGCCGCCTGCTTGCCTCGACCCTGGTTGTTCTCGTGTCTGGTGGAGCGGTGGCAAGCGAGCGCACCACGACCGTTGCAGCCGCCGATTTTCTTCCGCCACCTGTTATGAGCTTGCCGCCGGTGCTGCCGAGCGAGCTGGCGCCGCCAGGGTTCATGGTGGAATTCACGGAGCGGCTCGCTGCTCCGGACCGCAGAATGAATGCGGTCGACAAGTCCGAACGCGCAGCGCTGATGCAGTTCTACGCAGAGCGGCGCTATGAGCCGATCTGGGTGGACGAGTTGGGCCTTACCCCGGCGGCGCAATCGGTGATTGCAGAAGTCAGCCAGGCCGACGACTGGGGCTTGGACAGCAGCGACTTCCAGTTCCCGGCTCTGGCTTCGCACGCGGCGATGTCGCGTGAGGTGCGCGCCGACCTGGATGTCGAGATCAGCCTGGCCGTGCTCAAGTATGCCCGCTATGCGCGTGGCGGCCGCGCCGACCCGCGCCGCATCAATGCCAACCTCGATCGCAAGCTGCGCCTGATCGAGCCGCTGGAGGTGATCGCCACCGCGGCGAATGGCGCCAAGCCGGACGCCTACCTGCGCTCGCTGCATCCCCAGCACCCGCAGTTCGAGAAGCTGCGCCAGCAGTACCTCGCCATCAAGCGCGGCGATTTCGCGCCTCGCGTGCAACAGGTTGCGCTCGCCGACGGCAACAATTCGAAGAAGCGGGCCGCGGCGAGGCCGCAGGACGCGGTTCTGCTGCGCACCATCGTCGCCAACATGGAGCAGTGGCGGTGGATGCCGGAGAACCTCGGCAGCTACCACGTGTGGGTCAACATCCCCGAGTTCACGCTGCGTGTGATGGCCGACGGCGCGGCCGTGCATACGGAGCGCGTTGTTGTCGGCAAGGCCATCACGCAGACCCCGGTCTTCTCGGACGAGATCCAGCACGTCATCTTCCATCCGTTCTGGGGCGTGCCCGATTCCATCAAGACCAAGGAGCTGCTGCCGAACCTGCAGCGCGGCAACATCGACATCCTGGCGCGCAACAATATGCGCGTGCAGTATCGCGGGCGCGATGTCGACCCGCGTTCGGTGGACTGGAGCCGCGCCGACATGCGCAAGTTCCACGTCTACCAGCCGCCGAGCGCGGACAATGCGCTGGGCATCGTGAAGTTCCGCTTCCCCAACAGCCACGCGGTCTACATTCACGACACGCCGAGCAAGAAGCTGTTCAATGCCGAGGTGCGCGCCTTCAGCCACGGCTGTATGCGCCTGCGCGACCCGGTGAAGCTCGCCTCGCTGCTGCTGACGCAGGACCAGAAATGGTCGGCCGAGAAGGTCAACGCCGTCGTGCGCAAGGGCCCGAAGAACAACTGGATCGCGCTCGGCCAAAAGGTGCCGGTGCACATCACCTACTTCACAGCCTGGGTCGATGACGACGGGGCGCTGAAGCTCTACGGCGACATCTACGGCCATGACAGCCGCATCGCCAGCGCGGTCGGCAGCAAGGCTGCCACGCAGGTGGCTGCCGTGCGTCCTGCCGCCAACGTCGTGGCCGCTGCCCCCACGGACGCGGGCACGCCGCCGCCTGCCAGAACGGAGCGCGCCGCCCGCAAACGGCAGCCCGCGCCACCGCCGCAGATGGCCCGCCGGACGGACCGGGACTGGATGGTCCGGGTGTTCAACCAGTAGGCCTCATAGGCGATGCCGGACGCCGGCGTCGCCAGCCGCTGACAGCCCCTAGGCAACTTTGCGGGTCCCCGCCCCGATATCGCCGCATACGGGGGGCATGTAAGGGCTTGGTTCGGCATTGTTAACGGCTTGCTGTCAGCCTGACGCATCCGTTGGCCGGACACCGCAGCCATGATCGGCAGGCTCTGGGCACGGGCCTCGCTTCCATCTGGCGTTGTTGGGGGAAAGAGTTTGCTGGCGCGCTCTCGGGGACTAGCCCTTGCCGCTGCTGCCTTCGTCGTCGCGCTCGTTGCGGGGCCCGGCGGGATTACGGCCGACTCCCAGCGCACGCTGCGCCTCTACAACATCCACACCAAAGAGACGCTGACCGCGCTCTACAAGCGGAACGGCAAGTACGTTCCCGCCGAGATGGCGAAGATCAACTGGATCCTGCGCGACTGGCGCATGAACGAAGCCACCACCATGGACCCGGAGCTTATCGACCTGCTCTGGGAGATGCACAGCGAGCTTGGCTCGCAAGAGCCGATCCACATCATCTCCGGCTACCGGTCGCGCAACACCAACGAGCTGCTGCGCAAGACGGTGGGCGGGCAGGCGAGCCAGAGCCGGCACATCCTCGGCAAGGCCGCCGACGTGCACTTCCCCGATGTACACGTGAAGAACATCCGCTACGCGGCGCTGATCAAGGAGAAGGGTGGCGTCGGCTATTATCCGACCTCCAATATTCCTTTCGTGCACGTCGACATTGACCGCGTGCGCGCCTGGCCGCGCCTGCCGCGCGAGGAACTCGCACTGCTGTTCCCGCGCGGGTCTACGCAGCACATGCCGGCCGACGGCGGGCCGATCACCAAGCAGGACGTGATCGCGGCACGCGCCGGCAACAAGTCGCTGGCGGTGCAGCTTGCTGCGTTCCACGATGCGCGCGGCCGCTCGAAGGCGACCTATCAGACGGCGTCGCTGGCGGGTTCCCTGCCGCAGCTCATGACCCCGCCGCGTGCGGCAGAGCGGCCGGCCATCGGCAACGAGGACCGCGCCAAGCTTGCAGCTTTGGCGAACGGTGCCCTGCCGCAGCTCGTGTCGCTGCCGACGCCGGCAGTGCGGCCGCCGCGGCCCGGCGCCACGCTGGCGGCCTACACGCCCGATGAGCGCCCTGCGCCCTATTATCGTGAGCCGAGCGTGGTGGCGGCCCCCGCGTTCGACGAGGAGCATCCCGACGAGCTGTCGTACCGGCCGTTCCCGGTGGCGCCGTTCCTCACGGTGAGCGCGTCGGCCGACGATCCGGTGCTGACCAGCCTGACGCATCCCGACCTGTCGAAGGTGCTCGAGACGCTGCTGCAGGACAACATCGCCCCGCCGCTGCGGCTGCGTCCGGGTCAGGCGACGGCGCCGCGCATGCTGTGGGCGCAGGCATTCAAGGGCGAGGCCGTCAACCTCTCGGCGCTGACGGACAGCGACGCGGTGGCGCAGTTCACGCCGCCATCCAGCAGCAGGATTGCCAGAGACCAGAGGTAGAGGGCGGCGGCGCCTATTCCGCCGCGTCCATGACCTCTTCACGCCCGGCGGGCGCATCCGCCTCGTCGAGCATGCCGAGCGCGTGCATGTAGACGGCGAGGATTGCTTCTTCCTCCTGCCGGTCGCTCTGGGTCTTCTTGCGCAGGCTGATGATCTTGCGCATCGCCTTCACGTCGAAGCCGAGACCTTTGGCTTCCGCGAACTTGTCGCGGATGTCGCCGGCGAGCGCCTTCTTCTCTTCCTCGAGGCGCTCCACCTGTTCGATGAGCTGGCGCAGCTGCTTCTGCGCGGACGACTGCAACGATGTCATGCTCTACCCCACACATGCGGCCGCGACGCTGGCCCGCGCCGCCTGCCATTTCCCTCATGCAAGCGTGGGGGACGCTAGTCCTGCCGGAGACCCGCAACAAGGTGCGCGATTGTGCCATCCAGAGGTATTTGGGGCACAGCGGGCGGGAGGATCAGTGGAAATCGCAATGGTGCCGGATCGATGCTTTAACCGATGCTGGAAGAACAAGAATTTCGAACCTCACATCGGTCTGCCAGGGAGAGCGCGATGGCCAGCAAGGCATCCAAGAAACCGGCGAAGGCTGTGAAGAAGGCGGCCGCAAAACCCGCCTCCGCGAAGCCCAAGCTGCTGTCGGGCGGCAACCCGCAGATCGCGAAGGGCTACGGCGATGCGCCCGTGCAGGCCTACATCGCGGCGATGCCGGGCTGGAAGCGCGATCTCGGGCGCCGGCTCGACGCGCTGATCGCGCGCGCCGTGCCGGGCGTCGCCAAGGCGGTGAAATGGAATTCGCCGTTCTACGGTGTGGAGGAGGGTGTGTGGTTCCTCAGCTTCCACTGCTTCGACAGGTACGTGAAGGTGGCGTTCTTCCGCGGCACCTCGCTGCGGCCGCTGCCGCCGGGCGAGTCGAAGCAGAAGGAGGTGCGGTATCTGGATTTGCGCGAGGGTGAGTTGGATGAGGGGCAGTTTGTGGCGTGGGTGAAGCAGGCGAGTAAGTTACCGGGAGAGAGGATGTAGAATGAAGAAGAAGGGCTCACCGGTGTTGGAGACCGACGCGTCGGATGCAATCGACGCCCGCATCGCAGCGCTCGGCGATTGGCGCGGGGAGGTGCTGGCGCGGGTGCGGAAGCTGATCCGCGCGGCCGACCCGCAAGTGGTGGAGGCGGTGAAGTGGCGGAAGCCGTCGAACCCGAATGGTGTGCCGGTGTGGGAGCATGACGGCATCGTCTGCACGGGCGAGACGTACAAGAGCTATGTGAAGCTGACCTTTGCCAGGGGCGCGGCGCTGGCCGACCCGGCGCGGCTGTTCAATGCGAGCCTGGAGGGCAACGCGCGGCGCGCCATCGATATCCGGGAGGGCGACAAGATCGATGCGGCGGCGTTCAAGGCGCTCGTGCGTGCGGCGGTGGCGCTGAATGCGGAGCACGCGGCGGCGCGGGGTGGGCGGGCGAAGACGTCGAAGGGTGGTTGAGTTTACGCCGCTGTGACGCGAATTTTCTGGATCGTGCGCAGGCCAGGATGACCCTTCTCCCCTTGGGGAGAAGGTGGCCCGAAGGGCCGGATGAGGGGGCCTTGGCGGTTGGGATGAAAGTTGCCCCTCACCAGTTCGGCCGGATGACTTACGGCCGCATCATCGAGTCGGGCACGTGGTGGTGGGGTGTGGGCCCGCGGCCGTAAGTCATGGCCTCACGTCCTCTCCCCCTAGGGGGAGAGGCGACAGCGCTGCACTCAACATGTGGCCTAGCCCTTCGGCCAGAGGATCATTTGGGTGCAGCGGAACTGGGCCATGGGCTTGGCGGCGCCGCGCACGGAGACGGTGGCGTCCCAGACCTGGGTGGTGCGGCCCTTGTGCAGGGGGCGGGCGACACCGACGACGGTGCCTTCCAGCGCGGAACCGAAGAAGTTGCTCTTGAACTCGATGGTGGTGAAGCCGTTGGCGCCCTGGGGCAGGCTGCGCACGGTGCCGTAGCCGCAGCAGGTGTCGGCGAGGGAGGCGACGGCGCCGGCGTGCAGGTAGCCGTTCCAGGAGCGGATCGCCTTGCGGATCTCGACCTCGGCGATAACCTCGTCGGGCTCGACCTTGAGGAAGGTGAGGCCGAGGTGGCCCGGCAGGTACTCGGCGCCGGCAGCGTTGAACTCCGCCAGCGTGGTGGGGATCGCGATGTCCATGCGAGGGCGGTCTCTCCGAGTTAGGTCGAGTGCGTTCCCATCTGCACCGGCCCAGCCGTGTCGAACCGCGGCATCGCCACCGACGTGCAACCGTCCTTCGACAAGCTCAGGACTAAGGCGCGCTCGTGGGTCGTGGCGCCACCATGCACGGACATGGCTCAGTGCTGGTGCGGCTTTGACTTCTCGAAGGCGGCTTTGGCGGCGGGGGTGGACTCGGTCTGGTGGCGGGCCTGCCATTCCGAATAGGGCATGCCGTAGATCACCTCGCGTGCGCCCTCCTTGGTGAGTTGGAGGCCCTTCTCGGTGGCGGCTTCCTGGTACCAGTTGGAGAGGCAGTTGCGGCAGAAGCCGGCGAGGTTCATGAGGTCGATGTTCTGCACGTCGGTGCGCGTGCGCAGGTGCTCGACCAGGCGCCGGAAGGCGGCGGCCTCGAGCTCGGTGACAAGCGATTTGTCGAGTTTGGTCATCTCACTTCTCCAGTCTTGCGCCCTGCCGTGCGGCCGCGGGCGCGACAATAGCTTGGCCGGAGCCGTTCGTCGCGGCCAAGGAATGCACGGGCGGCCGTTCGGTTCCCAGGATTTTGTGCATCACCTGGATCAGGCGCTCGGTCCAGGCCGCCTGGCCGGAGGCCTCGCGGATGAGATCCTGCCTGATCTCGACAATGGCGTTGGGGAGCCCGCGGGTCGTCCCATGCTGCCAAAGACAATCCCCGATCAGATGGCCGGAATAGGGCTCGTTGTCGCCGACGATGAGATCGGCCTGGGCGTAGAACGCGTCAAGGAGCGGCCGGGCGAGCCTGGGATCGCTGTCCCACAGGATGCCGACGTGCCAGGGCCGCGTGAATTCCTTCCAGCTCTCGGTGAAGGAATGGATCGAGAGCAGGAGGGGGGAGACGCCGGTCGCCACGCACTGGTCGACGACGGCGGAAATGGCGGCATGGTAGGGGTCGTAGAACAGCCGCGCCCGTTTCTCGCGCTCCGCGGCGTCGAGCTTGCGGTTGCCGGGAATGATGGCGCCGTCGGAGAGGCGCATGATCAGCGTCGGATCGTCGCGGCCGCGGTTGGGGTCGATCAGCAGGCGTGAGAAGCGCGACAGGACGGCGGGCGCGCCCAACGCCGCGGACAGCGCACGGGTGATGGGCTCGACGCCGATGTCGTAGGCGATGTGGCGCTTGAGCTGGTCCGCGGGCAGGCCGAGCGTGCCGTATTCGGCCGGCATGGCGTTGGAGGCGTGGTCGCACAGGATGACAAGGCCGCGGTCTGCCAGGCCCGGCAGCACCTCAAAGCTGGCGCCCTCGCGCGCGCTGACGGCGCGGGCTTTCGATCCACTCGCAGACATGGATCGACTATAGTGCAGCCCGGCCCGCTAGCCTACGAGAGGCGGGCCGCGCGCCGCGTTAACCCGGTGCGAAATGTTCTGGGTCTACACGAGGGGACATGGCGGCGGCATCGGACGGGCAACATGGCGCGCAATCTCTGCTGCGCGCGCTTTACGATGCCGCGGTGACGGCCGCGCACCCGGATGCCTGCCTGACGCCGCACCTGCCCAAGGTGCCGGCGGGCGGACGCATCGTCATCGTCGGGGCGGGCAAGGCGTCGGCAGCGATGGCGGTCGCGGCGGAGCGGTTCTATCGCGCGGCGGGAGTTCTCGATCGCATCACCGGGTTCGTGACGGCGCCGCGCGGCACGTTGGCCGCGTTGCCGGATGCGCCGCGCGTGCTCGGCGTGGTGGAAGCGCGCCATCCGACGCCCGACGAGAGCAGTGCCAAGGCGGCGGAGGAAAGCCTGGCGCTGGTGCGCTCGGCGACCGAGAGCGACTTGGTGCTGGTGCTGTTCTCGGGCGGCGCATCGGCGCTGTGGGCGGCCCCGGCGCAGGGGCTGAGCCTTGTCGATAAGATCGCGCTCACGCGCGGGCTGCTGAAGTCCGGTGCGGACATCTACGAGATGAACACGGTGCGCCGGCATGTGTCGCGCATCAAGGGTGGGCGGCTGAGGATGGCGACGCCGGCGCCGATGCTGACGCTCGCCATCTCGGATGTGCCGCGCGACGATCCGGCCACCATCGGCTCGGGACCGACAGTGCCCGATGGGACGACGCTGGCCGACGCACGCGCGGTGCTGGCGCGGCGCGGCACGGGCATGCGGGCGCTGGGGTTGCAGGTGCCGGAGGTCGTGCACGCAATCCTGGCCGACCCGGCGAATGAGACGCCGAAGCCGGACAATCCAGCCTTTGCGTCCGCCGAGTACCGGATCGTCGCCACGCCGGCGCGTGCGCTGGAGGCGGCGGCCGTCGTGGCCGCCAGGGCGGGCTACGACGTCGTCAACCTGGGCGGAGACCTGACGGGGGAAGCCAGGGAGGTGGCGGCCGCGCATGCGAAGCTGGCAGGCGAGGCCAAGGCGGCCGGGCGCAAGGTTGCAATCCTGAGTGGTGGCGAGCTTGAGGTGACCGTGCGCAACGCCGGCGGGCGCGGCGGCCGCTGCCAGGAGTATGCCTTGGCGCTGGCCCTGGCGCTGGGCGGTACCCCCGGGATCGCCGCATTGGCGGCGGATACGGACGGAATCGACGGCGGCGAGGGGCGGACCACCGACCCGGCCGGCGCCCTCATCGACGGGGGGACGATAAGCGGGGCGCGCCTTGCGGATGCCCAAAAGGCGCTCGACAACAACGATGCCACGACGTTTTTCGAGGCAGCCGGCGGATTGATCGTGCGAGGGCCAACGCATACCAACGTCAATGATTTTCGTGCCATCCTGATCGATCCGTGAGCCCCGCCATTCCCACTCTCATGCGGTTTCGTCGCATCCGGTCGGCCGCGCTGGCGATGGCCGCCGTGGCGGCGGCGCTCGGCGTGCTGTCCGGTGCCGCCAGCGCGGATCTCAAGCTGTGCAACACGACGGCGAGCCGCGTCGGCGTGGCGATCGGCTACAGGGACGGCACCGGCGGCTGGATTTCAGAGGGCTGGTGGACCATCCCCTCGCACACGTGCGAGACGCTCTTCAAGGGCTCATTGCCGCACCGGCTCTGGTATGTGCACGCGATCGACTACGATCGCGGCGGAGAGTGGGCCGGCCAGTCATTCCTGTGCACGACCGACAAGGCGTTCACGATCAGGGGTGTTCAGGATTGCGGCAAGCGAGGCTATAAACGCACCGGCTTCTTCGAGGTCGATACGCAGGAAGCCGGTGACTGGACCATACGTTTGACGGACCCAGGCGAAGGGAGCGGCACAGCCAAATGAGACGCAGCCGGCGCGTCAAGATCGTCGCCACGTTAGGGCCTGCGTCCTCATCTCCCGAGATGATCGAGCGGCTGTTCGAGGCGGGCGTCGACGTCTTTCGCATCAACATGAGCCACTCGTCGTTCGACGTGGTGAAGAAGCTGCACGCGGCCGTGCGCTCGGCGGAGGCCAAGTTCGGCCGGCCGATCGGGGTGCTGGCGGACCTGCAGGGGCCCAAGTTCCGCGTCGGCGAGCTGGGTGGCGGCAGCGCCATGCTGAACGAGGGCGCGACCTTCGCCTTCGACACCACCGAGCAGCCGGGCACACCCGACCGCGTGTTCCTGCCGCATCCGCAGATCTTCGAGGCTGTCGAACCCGGGCATACGCTGCTGCTGGACGACGGCAAGGTGCGCATGACGGTGACGGCGAAGTCGCCCAAGCGCATCGAGGCCGGCGTGGTGGTGGGCGGCGTGCTGGCGAGCCGCAAGGGCATCAGCCTGCCCGATACGGTGCTGCCGATCGGCCCGCTGACGGAAAAGGACCGCAACGACCTCGACTATGCCCTGCGTCTCGGCGTGGACTGGGTGGCGCTGTCGTTCGTGCAGCGCGGCGAGGACATGCGGCTTGCGCGCCAGATCGTCGGCCAGGGCGCGGCGCTGATGGCCAAGATCGAGAAGCCGGCGGCGATCATCGACCTCGATGCCATCGTGGCCAATGCCGACGGCCTGATGGTGGCGCGCGGCGACCTCGGCGTGGAGATGCCGGTGGAGCGCGTGCCCGGCCTGCAGAAGCAGATCGTCAGCCGAGCGCGCGCGGCCGGCAAGCCGGTGGTGGTGGCGACGCAAATGCTGGAGAGCATGATCACCTCGCCGGTGCCGACGCGCGCGGAGGTGTCCGACGTGGCGACCGCCGTGTTCGATGGCGCGGATGCGATCATGCTGTCGGCGGAATCGGCGGTCGGCAAGTACCCGATCGAGGCGATCCGCATGATGGACCGCATCGCCATCGAGGTGCAGCACGATCCCAACTACAACGCCATCGTGCACGCGACGCGGACGCCGCCGCAGGAAACGTCGGCCGATGCCATCGCCGCGGCCGCGCATACGGTGGCCGATACGCTGAAGCTGGCGGCCATCATCTGCTACACGGCGACGGGCTCCACCGCGCTGCGCGTGGCGCGCGAGCGGCCCAACCTGCCGGTGATCGGGCTGTCGCCGGTGGTGGCCACGGGCCGCAAGCTGGCGCTGGCGTGGGGCGTGCACTGCGTGCTGACGGGCGATCCGGAGAACCAGGCGGCGATGGTGCGCAAGGCGTGCCGGATCGCCTTCGAGGAAGGGTTCGCCAAGGCGGGCGAGGGCGTTCTGATCATTGCCGGCGTACCGCTCGGCTCGCCCGGCACCACCAACATGGTGCGCATCGCCTATCTCGACGACCAGGGCAACCCGGTCGCGGAAGGCAGCTAACGATTTCATGCGCTAACGTTGTCATCCCGGCCGAGCGCAGCGAGCCGGGACCCAGGGCAACATGCTCGTGCGGTGCATTTGGCCCCTGGGTCCCGGATGACGGCTGCGCCGCCTCCGGGATGACAGAAGAGGACGTGTCGCACCAAACAGCACCGTCATTCCCACGCAGACGGGAATCCAGCGCACCGCGCAGCTGTGGTACGGCGTCTATTGCGCAGCTGCGGCGGGCCGCGGTGCGCACGCTAGCACGTGCGGCCGCGTGGATAGGTGACCTGGACCCCCGCCTCCGCGGGGGTGACGTCTGGAGTTGGGCGATATCTGCAACAACTGACGTCATTCCCGCGGAGGCGGGAATCCAGTGCACCGTGCCGCAATGGCATGCACAGCTCGCGGGTCACGGCGCACGCCAAGCCCGCGTCCCCTCGTTGAGAACGTGACCGGACCCCCGTGTTCGCGAAGCGAGGTTGGCTTGGGAGCGGGTTGATCCACTACAAGCGTCGGTCATAACTTTAAGTGAGCCCCGCGGGCAAAGGGGGTGCGCCGCCCGCCCGGCATGTGCACCCCCCAACCCGCGCCAGTTCGCAGCGGGTTCCGCCCACAGTGGACGCGCAACCCTAGCGCCGGCGCAGTCGGCGCGATGTCACGTAGGTCACACCTGAGGTGATTTATTCGGGGGTGTTTATTCCGCGGCCTCGACCTGCCGCTCGAGCGGAATGCCGAGTTCGCTCCACAGCGTCGTCAGCGCGGACACCAGCCGGTCCATGTCCTTGTCGGTGTGCTGCGGCTGCGGGGTGATGCGCAGGCGCTCGGTGCCGCGCGGGACGGTGGGATAGTTGATCGGCTGCACGTAGATGTTGAAGCGGGCGAGGAGGGCGTCGGTGATCTTCTTGGTGAGGACGGGGTCGCCGACGAGCAGAGGCACGATGTGGCTCGGGTTGCGCAGCACCGGCAGGCTGGCCGCCTCCAGCTTGGCCTTGAGCACGCGCGCGCGCTCCTGATGCCGCTCGCGCTCGGCGTTGCTGTTCTTGAGGTGGCGGATGCTGGTGACGGCGCCGGCGGCAATGGCCGGGGCCAGCGAGGTGGTGAAGATGAAGCCCGGCGCATAGGAGCGGATGGCGTCGCACAGGTCGCGGCTGCCGGCGATGTAGCCGCCCATGATGCCGAAGCCCTTGGCAAGCGTGCCGTTGATGATGTCGACGCGCTGCATGACGCCGTCGCGCTCGGCGAGGCCGCCGCCGCGGGGGCCGTACAGGCCGACGGCGTGCACTTCATCGAGGTAGGTGAGGGCGCCGTACTTGCGGGCGAGATCGCAGATGGCGCCGATGGGGGCCATCGAGCCGTCCATCGAATAGACCGACTCGAAGGCGACGACCTTGGGCGTGGAGGGATCGGCCTTGCGCAGGCGCGCTTCCAGATCGGCGAGATCGTTGTGGCGCCAGATGTGCTTCTCGCAGTTGCCGTGGCGGATGCCGGCGATCATCGACGCATGGTTCTTCGCGTCCGAGAAGATGACGAGGCCCGGAAGCAGCTTGGCGAGGGTGGCGAGCGTGGTGTCGTTGGCGACGTAGGCGGAGGTGAAGACCAGCGCCGCTTCCTTGCCGTGGAGGTCGGCAAGCTCGGTCTCTAGCTCGACGTGATAGTGCGTGGTGCCGGAGATGTTGCGGGTGCCGCCCGAGCCGGCGCCGGCCATGTCGATGGCCTCGTGCATGGCCTCCAGCACGGCGGGGTGCTGCCCCATGCCGAGGTAGTCGTTCGAGCACCAGACCGTGATGGGCCGCGCGCTGTCGCCGTCGAAATGATGCGCGGTCGGGAATCGGCCGCGGTTGCGGCGGATGTCGGCGAACACGCGGTAGCGGCCTTCCTCCTTCAGCCTGTCGAGCGCCTGGGAGAAGACCTTGCCGTAGTCCATGAACACGAACCCCTCGCCTGGACCCACAATTATCGAGGCAAATCAGCGCCAACGGCCCGGCCGGAGGCTGCGATTAGACGCATTCTAGAGCAGGATGCCGCATTGGTAAGCCCCCCGTTTGTCGCATGGCGGGCCGGTGCCGGGCCGGGGAATCTGCAGCCCCGCTGACGTCCATTGCCTGGCATCGATGCCCGCCCGGGGCATGGCGTGAGTTGGGAGGGACCGACATCAATCCTGCAACATCACCCCGCGGAGGCGGGGGTCCAGGTCACGGCGCACCGCGGCGGGAACCCGGCATGCGCACGTGTTCCGCGCAGGCCGTGCAATTGAGAGCGTGCTCTCGCGGCACGGTGCACTGGATTCCCGCCTTCGCGGGAATGACGTCAGGTGTTGGGCAAGGCGTGTCGTTGCAGGCGTTGCTTCTGCGGCGGGGTCCGATCAATACGCCGCGGCCTGCGGGCCGATGTTGTCCTTGAGGTAGATGTCGCGGCGGAACTGGACGCCGTCGGCCTCCGTCGCCCAGGCGGTGACGTAGGCGAAGTAGAGCGGCACCGGCGTCTTCAGGCGCACGTCGTGGCGCTCGCCGGTTTCCTTCATCTGCTTCACGTGCTCGGGCCGCCAACCCTTCTCGGCCACCAGCCAGGCGGCGAGGCTATCGATGCCGTTGATGCGAATGCAGCCGGAACTCGCCGCGCGGAAGCTGCGGCCGAACAGCGACTGTCCGGGCGTGTCGTGCATGTAGACGGAGTGCGCGTTGGGGAAGTTGATCTTGACGAAGCCAAGCGGGTTCTCGGGGCCCGGCTGCTGCTTGTAGGTGAGGCTCTTGGCGTTGCCGCCCCAGTTGATCTTCATCGGGTCGAGCTTGCGGCCGTCGCCGCCGTAGGCGTCGATGCCGAACTTGACGAGCACGCTCTCGCCCTTGCGCGACATCTCCTGGCCCTTGGGCACGAGGTCCTTGTCGATCACCGTCGGCGGCAGGTGCCACACGGGATTGAAGTTCAACTCCTGGATGCTGGACTTCAGGATCGGCGTGGGCCGGTCGGCCTTGCCGACGACGCCGGCGTGGCGGGAGACGATTTCGCCGTCCTCCACCGCCTCGATCTGCGCGGAGGGAATGTTCACCGCCACATACTTCTTCGGCATCTTGGCGTACTCGCCGAGGCGCGTGAGGTTGGCCTTCAACTGCTTCAGGCGCGAGGCCGCCGGAATGTTCATCGCGATCTGCGTGGATTTGTCGACGATGCCGTTGGGTGGCAGGCCGTTGGCGGACTGGTAGCGCTTCACCGCGGCGTCGAGATCACCATCGAACGAGGCCGACTTGCCGGCTTCCTTCAACTCGCCGGTGGCGGCGAGGCGGGCGCGTATGAACGGCACGGCGGGATCGCTGGAGCCGTGCGCGAGCTTGCCCTTGAAGTCAGGAATCGGCTCCCAGCCACCCTTGTCGGCGATCTCCTGGTACTGCTTGATGGCGGCCTTGAGGGGTCCGATGTTGGCGGCGCTGAGCGTGGGGTGGCCCTTGGGCGGGCTGGCTTCCCAATCGCGCACGAACTCGCGGTTGGTCATCGGCGCGGTGCTGGCGTAGGCGGCGTTGAGCCACGATTGGTCAGAGTATTGTGCCAGCGCCGGCGTGCTCGCTGCGAGCACTGCGCCAAACGCAAAAATCCACCGTCCCCACATCGCAGAGAACCCCAGGTGTGTGATTATGGCCCCTTGTATCGAATCGAATTTGCGTCAGCGAGGCGGGCAAGAGAAGCCAAAATTGCGTGTGTGACGCGCTCAGGCTGTGGATGTGGTGCTGCAGTGCAACTTACGGCTGTTACTGCGCCGCATCGAGCGTGAATTGCAGCTCGGCCAGGCGGGCATAAAGGCCGCCCCGGCGCAGGAGGTCGGCGTGGCGGCCCTCCTCGACGATCACGCCCTTGTCGAACACCAGGATGCGGCTGGCGCGCTGCACGGTGGCGAGCCGGTGGGCGATGATGAGGGTGGTGCGGCCGTCGCTGACCTTGGCGATGGCGTGCTGGACGGCCGCCTCGCTTTCCGCGTCGAGGGCACTGGTGGCCTCGTCGAGCAGCAGGATCGGGGCATCGCGCAGCATGGCGCGGGCGAGCGCGATGCGCTGGCGCTGGCCGCCGGAGAGGGAGAGACCGCGCTCGCCGAGCCGCGTCGCATAGCCCGCGGGCAGGGCGGCGATGAAGCCGTCGGCGTGGGCGGCGACGGCGGCGGCCTTGACCTCCGTTTCGGAGGCATCGGGGCGGCCGTAGCGGATGTTCTCCAGTACCGTGTCGTCGAACAGCATGACGTCCTGCGGCACCAGCGCGATGCGGGCACGCAGCGCGGCGGGGTCGGCTTCCGAAACGGGGATGCCATCGAGGAGGACGGCGCCGCGGTCGGGGTCGAAGAAGCGCAGGATCAGGTTGAAGACCGTGCTCTTGCCGGCGCCTGACGGGCCGACGAGGGCGACCGTCTCGCCGCGCTGGACCGCGAAGGAGACGCCGTCGAGGGCGGACACGCCCGGCCGCGAGGGATAGGCGAAGGCGACATCGCGGAACTCGACGGTGCCGCGCGCGGGCACCGGCAGCGGCTTGGGATGCGCGGGCGCGCGGATGGCGGGCGCGGTGGCGAGCAGCTCCGTCATCCGCTCGGCGGCGCCGGACGCCTGCGAAAGCTCGCCCCATACCTCGGCAAGCTCGGCCATCGCGCCGGCGGCGAACACAGCGTAGAGAATGAACTGGCTGAGCCGGCCGCCGGTCATGTCGCCGGCGATCACCAGGCGCGAGCCGTACCACAGCACGCCGACGATGCTCGCCACCACCAGGAAGATGGCGATGGCCGTGAGGCCGGCGCGGGCCAGCAGGCGCGAGCGTGCCGCCTCAAAAGCGCGCTCGACCGCGGCGGCGAAGCGACCGCTGACGTTGGCTTCCTGGCTGAAGGCCGTCATGGCGCGCACGGCGGCGAGATTGTCGGCGGCGTAGGCGGAGGCGTCGGCCAGGCGATCCTGCGCCGTGCGCGCCAGGCGGCGTACGGCGCGGCCGTAGGCGAGCAGGGGGAACACGATGGCAGGGATCGCGGCCAGCGTGAGGGCGGCAAGGCCGGGGCTGGTGACCACCATCATGGTCAGCGCACCGGTCAGCATGATGAGGTTGCGCAGCGCCTGGCTCAAGGCGGAGCCGGCGGCGCCCTTGATCTGGGTGGTGTCGGCGGTGAGGCGGCTCATCAGCTCGCCGGAGTGGGTGGTCTCGTAGAAGGCGGGCCCAAGGCGGGCGATATGGCCGAACACCTGCGCGCGCAGGTCGGCGACGACGCGCTCGCCGAGCCAGTTGACGGCGTACATGCGCGTTGCGCTCGCTACCGCCAGCACGAAGCCGATGCCGACCATCATGGCGAAGTACTTGTCGACGAAGGTGCCGTCGGTGCCCGTGAAACCGAGGTCGATCATGCGGCGCACCGCCACCGGCACGGTGAGCATGGCGGCGGCGGAGGCGACGAGCGCGATCAGCGCGACGGCCAGCATGCCCCGGTGCTTGAGCACGTAGGGTACCAGCGCGCGCAGCGGCTTGAGCTGCCCGCGCGGGTTGGGGGCGGTCTCGTCGCTGGTGGAAGGCGTGACGGACAAAGTCGGTGCTCTCTCAAGCCTGCAGGCCGCACACTGCCCAGCGCGGCTGGATGCGGCAAGGGGCAATGTGGCGCGGTGCGAAAGGCTACGGATGGATCATTGTTGTCATCCCGGCCGAGCGCAGCGAGAGCCGGGACCCAGGTGCTGCAGTCTGCGTCGCGTTCTGGGCTCCTGGGTCCCGGATATTCGCCTGCGCGAATTCCGGGATGACACGTGCAAAGCTGCGGATGGAGCAGAACTCGGCGCGCTGTACGAGAGCGCACCTTTGTTGGCGGGTGACCTGGATGCCCGCCTCCGCGGGCATGACGTCAGTTGAGAGGGTCGACATCCCTAGTGACGCGTCATCCCCGCGAAGGCGGGGATCCATGGCACGGAGCTGTGGGGGTGTGGATGCAGTTGGGTTCGCCGCCGATACCGTGTGCGGGCGTGCCGCGGGTGCCTAACCGGTGAGGATCGGTTTCAGGGCGGGGATCTCGCCGGCGATGAAATCGAAGAAGGCGGCAACGGCGGGTGTGCGGCGCCGGTCGGGGTGAGCGAGGATGCGCCAGCTGCGCGTCAGCTCCGGGATCGGCGCGAACAGGCGCACCAGCTCGGGCTCCGCATCGCCGAGCGCGATCGGCATCGGCACGACGGCGACGCCGGACTTGGCGACGGAGACGAGGCCGAGCACGCTGGTGACACGGGCCGCGATGGGGGTGTCGGAGGCAACCTCCTGCAGCCACTTGGCGGCGCGGTTGGCGGCCATCGGGCCGTCGAAGCCGACGGTGGCGTGGCGTGCAAGGTCGGCGACGCTGTCCGGGCGGCCATGGCGGTCGATGTAGCCTTTGCTCGCGTAGACCGACCACAGCGAGTCCGCGATCTTGCGGCCGACGAGCACGTAGTCGTCGGTATCGCCGGAGCGGAGCGCGACATCGGCATCGCCGCGGGCGAGGTCGGCGTATTGGTCGCTCATGACGAACTCGACGCGCAGCTTGGGATGCTTGGCGTGGAAGCGGTCGAGCAACCCCGATTGCATGATGCGGTAGACGATCGGCTCCGGGCAGGTGACGCGGATGAGGCCGGCTTCGCCGCGCGCGATGGTGGCCTTGCGCTGTTCGAAGGCGAGCGCCGCACGCTCGATCTCAACGGCATAGGGCAGCATCTCCTCGCCGAACTCGGTGAGGCGGTAGCCGGTGGCGTGACGCTGCACCAGCTCGCGGCCGAGTTTGCGCTCGAGCTCGGCGATGCGGCGCTGGACGGTGGACTGGCTGAGCTTCAACGCCTTCGCGGCCGCCAACGTGCTGCCGCGGCGGGCGACGGCCAGGAAGTATTTGACGTCGTCCCATTCGAACATGGGGCGATTATGCACTTTTGCTCTGACCGCGAGCAAACTTGCGGCTGCCGCGCGCTTAACGCCGCCTGTAGTTGAGACAAGCCCGCCGCGACGAGCGGGTGTGAAGACCTCAGGAGTAAGGGCGATGATGAAGGCAGCAGGCGTGGCAGGCATGGTGGCACTGGGCACGGTGGCGCACGCGCATGACCCGGTGCACACGGATGGCGACAAGTACAAGGTGAAGATCGAGAACGAGCGGGTGCGGGTGCTGGAGTACAAGGACCGGCCCGGCGAGAAGACGCACCAGCACAGCCACCCGGCCTTCGTGCTGGTGGCGCTGACGCCGTTCAAGCGCAAGATCACGCTGCCGGACGGCAAGGCCATGATCCGCGAGTTCAAGGTGGGCGACGTGTTCTGGTCGGACGCGCAGACCCACATCGGGGAGAACATCGGCGAGGTGCCGACGCACGTGCTGATGATCGAGATGAAGTGAGGGGCGGTGCGGCCAAGGCACCGGCCCCATCCTCGGCCCCTGGGTCCCGGATACGCGCTTTGCGCGTTCCGGGATGACAATTGCTGTTCTTGTCTGCGACGCGACCCCTGTCATCCCGGCACTCGTTGCCGGGATCCAGCGATCCGCAAACGCCGGTGCAGGCTGACAGATGGATCCCGGGGACAAGCCCCGGGATGACAACTCGGTGCGCTTCGCCTCACCAGTCATGCCGGCTGGAGCGCAGCGGAGCAGCGCGCACTGTATGCAATAGGGCGCGGATATTCGCCTGCGGCGAATTCCGGGATGACAAATTTTGGGATTGTCCCGCTCTCCTGTCATCCCGGCCGGCGCGCAGCGGAGAGCCGGGACCCGGGGGCTACGGGGCGGAGACGGCGCGGCTAGGCGTCTCGCGTTTCGCCCGGCTCCTTCTTCGCCCTGCGGGCCAACATGTTGAGGCCTTCGACCAGGGCGGAGAAGGCCATGGCGGCGTAGATGTAGCCCTTGGGCACGTGGGCGCCGAAGCCCTCCGCGATCAGCACCGTGCCGATCATGAGCAGGAAGCCCAGCGCCAGCATGACGATGGTGGGGTTGCGGCCGATGAATTCGGCAAGCGGGGTGGCGGCGACCAGCATCACGATCACGGCGACGACGACGGCGATCACCATGATCGGCACATGCGGCGTCATGCCGACGGCGGTGATGATGCTGTCGATGGAGAACACCAGGTCGAGCATGATGATCTGGAACAGGGCGGACGCGAAGCCGAGGCTGACGGCGCGGCGGTCGAAGACGTCGGGCCCCGGGTTGGGATCGACCTTGTGATGGATCTCCTTGGTCGCCTTCCAGACGAGGAACAGGCCGCCGCCGATGAGGATCAGGTCGCGCCAGGAGAAGCCGTGGCCGAACACGGAGAAGATGGGCGTCGTCAGCGACACGATGATGGCGATGGTGCCGAGCAGCGCCAGGCGGAAGATGAGGGCGAGGCCGATGCCGATGCGGCGGGCGCTGGCGCGCTGGTGCTCGGGCAGCTTGTTGGTGAGGATCGAGATGAAGATGAGGTTGTCGATGCCGAGCACGACCTCCATGGCAATCAGCGTCGCCAGCGCCGCCCACGCAGCAGGCTCGGCGGCAAGCGTCAGCAGCTCATCCATGGATCGGCATCCCTCGCGTTCCCCTACGAGTTACATGGGGCGGCGGCGCAAGACAATCCAGGGCGTGCGGCATTGCCGGCACCTGCCGACATTTGCGATCCGTAGTTTCCCGCGTCCCGCGCGCACTCAGGCAGGACGGAGCACGCGACCGGGCGCCGTGTTCACGGGCAGAATGACCGTTTGCGACGCGCAACGCTCAGGCTCGGCGCACGGGGGGACGTGGCCGGGAGCACGGCATGCGCTAGACTGCCCACCCAGCAGCCAGGGAGGCGAGACATGGGCCTGCTCGACGGGAAAGTTGCGATCATCACGGGGGCGACCAGCGGCATCGGCCACCGCACCGCGGAGCTGTTCGTCGCGGAAGGCGCGCGCGTGGCATTCACCGGGCGGCGCGAGGCAGAGGGCAAGGCGCTGGCGGCGGCGCTGGGCGACAACGGCCGCTTCATCCGCGCCGATGCGACGCTGGAGGACGACTGGCGGCGCGTGATCGGCGAGACGCTGTCGGCCTTCGGCCGGCTCGATGCGCTGTTCAACAATGCCGGCGGGCCGGCGCCGACGGGCAGCATCACCTCGGTTCCGGTGGACGGGTTCGATGCGGCGATGGCGCTGCTGGTGCGGTCCGTGATGCTCGGCATCAAGCACGCGGCGCCGATCATGATGCGGCAGAAGAGCGGCAGCATCATCAACAACGGCTCGGTGGCGGCGCATCTGGCGGGCTATTCGAGCTCCATGATCTACGGCGCGGCCAAGGCGGCGGTGAACCACCTGACGAAATGCGCGGCGATGGAATTGGGCGAGCACGGTGTGCGGGTCAATTCGATCTCGCCCGGTGCCATCGCCACCGGCATCATTCCCAAGGCGCTGGGGATGGAAGCCAACAAGGCGGACGGTATCGCCGGCCGGATGAAGGATGTGTTCGCCAAGGTGCAGCCGGTGCCGCGCGCGGGCATCACCGACGACATCGCGCAGGCGGCGATCTGGCTGGCATCGGACCGGTCGACGTTCGTCAACGGCATTGACATCGTGGTGGATGGCGGGCTGATCGGCGGGCGCATGTTCACGCCGCACCAGGAGTCGCTGGCGCAGATGAAAACGGCGCTGGGACTGTAAGTTTTCTTTTCGCAATCCGGATACGACCGCCGATGCCCCTGCCCAAGACGCCGGCCCTCGCCGCCGACTGCGTGGTGTTCGACGCCGACAATCGCGTGCTGTTGATCCGGCGCGGGCACCCGCCGTTCAAGGGGCAGTACGCAATACCGGGCGGGTTCGTGGAGATCGGCGAGACGGTGGAGGCGGCGTGCCGGCGGGAGCTGATGGAGGAGACGTCGGTGAAGGCGGGCAAGCTGCGGCTGGTGGGCGTGTACTCCGCTCCCGGGCGCGATCCCCGCGCGCACACCGCCTCCGTGGTGTTCGCGACGCGCGTGGCCCGTGCGCGCCCGGCGGCGGGCGACGACGCGGCGGCGGCGGAATGGGTCGCGAACTGGAAACGGCTCGACCTGGCGTTCGATCACGCCGTGGTCCTTGCCGATGCGGCGCGGGTCATGCGCAAGGCGCGATAGGAGACGGGCATGGGAACGGGAGACTTCGACGGCCGGATCGTGCTGGTGACCGGCGGCGCCACCGGTCTCGGCGCGGCGATTGCGATCGGGGCGGCGCAACGGGGCGCGCGGGCGGTGATCGTGAACTACTCAAAGAGCATGGCGGAGGCCGAGGAAACCGCGGCCGCGGTCCGCGGTGCGGGCGCGGAGGCGCTGCTGGTGCAGGGCGACGTGGCGCTCGATGCCGACTGCCGCCGCATCGCGGAAGCGGCGGCGCGGTTCGGGCGCATCGATGCGCTCGCTAACAACGCCGGCATCACGCGGCACGTGGCGCACGGCAACCTGGACGGGCTTTCGGCGGAGGATTTCCAGGCGCTGTTCGCGGTCAATGCCATCGGGCCGTTCCAGATGATCCGGGCGTGCCGCAGCCTGCTCGAGGCGGGAGCGCCGTCGAGCGTGCTGATGACGTCCTCGATTGCGGCGGTGACGGGGATAGGGTCCTCGGTGGCCTATGCGGCGTCGAAGGGCGCGCTCAACACCATGACGCTGTCGCTGGCGCGGACGCTGGCACCCAAGATCCGCGTCAACGCCATCTGTCCGGGCTTCATCGATACGCGCTGGTTTGCCGAGTTCAGCGCCGAGCGCGCGCAGAAGATCCGCGAGAACATCGAGAAGACGACACCGCTGCAGGCGGCGTCGAAGGCGGAGGACATCGCCGAGGCCGCTCTGTTCTTCCTGTCGCACAGCTCCAGGCACATCACCGGCGAGACGCTGATGATCGACGCAGGCCTGCACCTGGGATTTGCTCCGCTGTCGCGCAGGTGAGCTGCAGCGGGTTGCGCACGGCATGCTTAACAGTGAACATCGTCTACGTTTCACGTGAAACGTAGACGATGTTCAGCTTAACCACGCTGGCTGGCGATGGCGCGCAGCGCGTCGGCCGTTGCCGCATCCGCCGGGTAGAAGGCCTCCACCGCCAACTCCGACAGTGTGATATCGACCGGCGTGCCGAATACGGTGGTGGTGGAGAAAAACGAGAGCACGCCCGCGTCCGTTGCGAGCTGCAGCGGCACCACCACGCTGTCGGCTGCCTGGGCCGCCTCGGCAACGGGGCGCCGCGGGACCGGCTGGGACGGCGCCGGCAGCGCCTTCAGCTCGGCCAGCAGCTCGCCGAGCCTGGCATCGGCGCTGACCTCGACCTGGCGGCGCAGGCGCTCCAGCAGATGCCCGCGCCATTGCGCGAGGTTGGCGATGCGCGGCGCGAGCCCGCCCGGATGCAGGCTGAGGCGCAGGACGTTGACCGGCGGCGCCAGCAGCGCCGCGTCGATCCCCGCCAGCAGCAGCGGCACCACGGCGTTGGCCGAGATCATGGTCCAGTGCCGGTCGATGGCGAGCGCGGGATAGGGCTCGTGCCCCTTCAGCACCAGATCGACGGCCTGCCGCTGCGCGGTCAGCGCGGGATCGGAGATTTTTCTCTCGCGGAACACGGGCGCAAACCCGGCGGCGACGAGCAGCACGTTGCGCTCGCGCAGCGGCACCTCGAGCCGCTCGGCCAGATGCATCACCATGTCCCGGCTCGGCCGCGCGCGCCCGGATTCGACGAAACTGAGGTGCTTGGTGGAGATGTCGGCCTCGCACGCGAGGTCGAGCTGGGAGAGGCGCCGGCGCTGGCGCCATTCGCGCAACAGATCGCCGACCGGCTGGGTCGCTGTCATACTCATGCGGGCGACCATATCGCATGAGGTCGCCCGCGCAATTACCGGCGAGGTAATGCCTTAAAGCCAAAACGCTGCCTCACACCCTGAAGCTCAATCCATTGATGCCGCTGCGGACGCGGCCGGTGAGCTCGTAGGAGGCGAGGTTGGCGGAGACGTGGTGCGTCAGGCAGCTCGCCTCCCGCAGCAGCCGTTGCAGCACACCCGCGCGGCGGATGGCACTGGCGCCGGCGGCATCATAGGCGGCGCGCACGATCTCCGTGCCCTTGTGGGTGGCGGTCACGGTGGCGACGCGGGCATTCACCGCCGTCTCCGCATTGGGGGCCTTGCCGGCAAGCGCATCCTGCCAGATCGCCGCGAGCGCCTCGCGCAGGCCGGCGCGGCAGGCAAACCACAGGCCCTCGGCAGCCTCCAGCGTGCGCTGTGTCGCCGGATTTTCCAGCAGGGGCTGGCCGGTGAAGCGGTCGGTCTTGCCCTTGAGCTCGTTGCGCGCCTCGTCCAGCGCGCGCCGTGCGAGGCCCAGATGCGTTGCCCCGGCGCCGATGCCGATGAACCAGGCGCCCGGCACGAACGCCGCGGTCGGCAAACCGGACCGCGCCTTGCCCGCCGGCCAGGCGAAGATGCGATGCCACGGCACCAGCACGTTCTTGAAGTGCACCTCATGGCTGCCGGTGCCCGCGAGCCCGACAGGGTCCCAAGTCTCGACGATGGTGGCTTCGCTGATCGGAGCCAGCGCCGCAAACACACGCGGCTTGCCGTCGGTTCCTGGCGCAAGCGTGATCATGCCGCCGACGAAGGTCGCCGCCGTGCAGCCCGACTCGAAACCCCAGCCGCCGCTGATGCGCACGCCGTCCGCCTCTTCCCTCACCTCGACGCGCGGCAGGCTGCTCCAGGCCGCGCAGGCGTCGGGGTCGGAGAAGAACTCGTCGCGCAAGCGCGGGTCTGCCGAGGCATAGAGGAGGCCGGCGCAGATGTTGGCATGGCTCATGACCCAGCCCGTCGAGGCATCGGCTTCGGCGAGCGTCATCGCCACCTCCAGCCAGTCGGGGAGCGATCCACCGAGCCCGCCCGCATCGGCGGGCACCAGCACCTTGAAGGCGCCGGCGCGCTTCAGCTTGTCGGCGAAGTCGGCGGGGAGCCTGCGCTTCTCCTCGAACTCCAGAGCGCGGGACCTGGCTTCGGCGGTGAGATCGGGCAGTGCGGCGTGCAGGTGGCTGAGTGAGGTGGCGCGATGCGGTGCCATAATGTGGTCCTTCCTTCGATGCGGCGCCTCTCATGGCAGCAGCGCGCGTTGGCAGCCAGTCCAGGAAGTGTAGCGGTGCCGGCCCTTGCAAGCGTACGCGTCCTCGAACTCGCGCGATTGCCGTGATGACAGGCGCGGAGGTGCGCAAGCTCGGCGCCTCGCCGGCGGCGACCCGCTACAACATTTGCAGCGCCGTGTCGGCCGTCGCCGCAAGCCACCGCTTTCAGTCACAGCTGACTTGTCGAACTGTCGATTGCGGTCGTGCGCGAACCACGCTCAGATGCGCGGGAAAACGATAACACCGCCAGGAGGAACTATGCCCGGGACGCCTATCGCGGCGCGCTGCGCCGGCCTGCTCTGTTTGCTGCTCGCCCTCTCGGGTGCCCTCTCGACAGGCCCGGCGCACGCCCAGCAGCCTTTCTGTCCCGACGGCACCATCAAGATCGTGGTCCCGTTTCCGCCGGGCGGCCCGGTCGACTCGACCGCCCGGGTGTTCGCCGAGCCCCTGCGCGCCGCGCTCGGCCAGACGGTCATCCTGGAGCATCGCGCGGGCGCCTCCGGCGCGCTCGCCACGGCCATGGTGGCGCAGGCGGCGCCGAACGGCTGCACCATGCTGTTCTCCTACGACACGCACGCCGTGAACCCGGCGGTGATGGAAAAACTCACCTTCGACACGGTGACCGCCTTCAAGCCCGTGACGCTGCTCGCGACCGTGCCCAACGTGCTGGTCGTGCATCCAAGCCAGCCCTGGAAAACGCTCGACGACGTGGTGGCGGAAGCGCGCAAGAAGGACGGCGATCTCGTGTACGGCACCGGCGGCACCGCCACGCTCGCTCATCTCGCGGTCAAGCGTATCGAGCAGGCCTACAACATCCGCATGCGCCACGTGGCCTATCGCGGCGGCGCGCCGGCCCTGCAGGACGCGCTCGGCGGCCACGTGCCGATGATGATGGGCTCGCTGCTGAGCGTCGGCGCCGCCATCAAGGACAATCGCCTGCGCGCGATCCTGCAGACCGGCACCAAGCGGCATCCCGCGCTGCCCGACACGCCCACGGTTGCCGATGTCGGCCAGCCCAGCATCGAGGCCATCTCCTGGGTCGGCGTGTTCCTCCCCGCCGGCTCTTCCGACGAGCACGTGTCGCGTCTCAACGCGGCGCTGAAGGAGGCGGTCAAGGATGCGTCCATCCGCGAGCGCATGGGGCAGCTCGGCTTCGAGCTGGTCGGCTCCACGCCCCAGGAGTTGCAGACCTTCGTCGTGTCCGAGATCAAGCGCTGGACCGAGGTCGTCAAGCAGAACAACATCAAGCTCGAATAGAGCGATCTCCAATCCGGTCGCATCGGAATTCTGCGAACCCTGTCATCCCGGCACGGGATGACACCCGTGTTTGGTGGCAGTGAACTCAATCACTCTTGTCATCCCGGCCGAGCGCAGCGAGAGCCGGGACCCAGGGCCGCAAGCACCAACGCCACCTGCGGCCCTGGGTCCCGGATATTTGCCTGCGGCGAATCCCGGGATGACAGAGGGTGGGGCAACGCCGATGTAGCGCGCTATTCCGGAATGAAAGGGAAGTAGCGAGCCGGTCTCAGCGGATTCTGCGCTGGCTTTCGCTCAACGCGTCCGGGTCCACGATTCAGCGATGGCGCGCCGGCGGACGGCAAGGGGAAACCACCAGCTTGCCGTCCTCGGCGTCGCCAGCTTGCGCATCAGCAGCGCCGGCTGGCCGGAGCCCTGCGCGTTCCTGATGCGGCGCAGGCGGTGGAAGCCCAGCCGTTCGTAGAAGCGGATACCGCCGGTGTTCTTCTCGAGCACCTCGAGCTTCATGGATGCGCCCGCGGGAAAGATCTCCCACAGGCGATCGAGCATAGCCGCGCCGATGCCCTGGCCCTGCCAATCCGGGCGCACGTACAGGGCATAGACAAAGATGCGGCCGAAGGTGCCGCAGGCGCCGATCACGACGCCGACGATGTCCCCGGCCCGCTCGGCCACGACGAACCCCGGCGGCGCGTAGCCGATGGCATAGGCGATGGCCTGGTCGGAGTAGTGCTGCTGGAACTGGACGGCGGCTTTCTCGGGTCCGAAGATCTCCTGATAGGTGGCAAACCACGTCTCCTTCATGACGCGCCGCACGCCGTGCATGTCGCCGGCGCGCGGTGCGCGCAGGGTGATGTCGAAATGCGTGGCGCCTGTCATGCGGCAGAGCCCGAGGTCGATTGCGCGGGCACACTGGCGCGATTCACGGCGGCGGTCATCCGTGCCGTCGGCGGCCGGGCTTGTTGAAGTGCGGCCGCTGTTCTCGTTTGACGCGCGACGTCGCCGGAGCTTTCCTTGTTGCATGACCGCCGCTCCCGCCGTTCGCACGCGTCTCAGCGTGCTGTTTGCGTCCGAGGCGCGCAAGGCCGTGATCCTGCGTCGCGGCCCGAAAACGCACTGGCACCTCGTTCTGTGGGACCTCGCCGCGGACACGTTCGCGCCCGGCCAGTGGATGAAGGGCCTCGTGCGCCTGTGCGATCTCTCGCCCTCGGGCGACAAGCTGATCTACTGGGCCGCGCAATATCACGGCTCGGCCAATTGGCGCCGTCCCAATCCACGGCGCACCTCCGGGCCCGGCCCTTACGATCCGCTGCGAAGCTGTGCGCCGCTGAGGCTGAAACCCGGGCGCAAGGTGCCGCGCTATCTGCAGGGCAGCCTCGGCCCGCGCCGCAGCGCCGCGCAACCCGTCACCGGCACGTGGACGGCGGTCAGCACGCCGCCCTATTTCTCCGCGCTCGCCATCTGGCCGGCCTTCGGCCACTGGACCGGCGGTGGTGCGTTCCTGTCGGACCGCGACCTGTGCATCTACGAGCCGCTGGACCGCATGGAGCCGATCGCCAACGTCGGCCTGCCGCCCGGCGTGCGCGCGCGCTCCTATCTCGCGCCGTCGCTGAGCAAGGTCGCCGCCATGCGGCGCAGCGCCAGCGTCCCCAACATCGAGGTCTCGCTCGACCCGGAGGCGATGGCGCGCAATGGCATCACCTGGTTCGAGTTCGCGCACGCGCTGTCGGACGAGGAGCTGGTGTTCGCCTGCGATGGCCGCATCTACAGGCTGAAAGGCTGGCGCGATGTCCCGGCCGAGCGCTACTTCGCGGAGGCAAAGCTTCTCGCCGATCTCAACGGCGACCGCTTCACGCTGCTCGCCGCACCAGCCGAGGCGATGCGCTGGTAGCACGTCAGCGGTGAGCTGATGATGAGCGAGTAACGAAGGCAACTCCTCCCTCTCCTTGGGAGAGGGGTTCCACACATGCCAACCCATACCCTCCCCCTTGCGGGGAGGGTGGCGCGCCGCGCCGGGTGGGGGACACTACCTGTTCGACGGCTGCGGCGTGGAGACCCCCACCCCTAACCCCTCCCCGCAAGGGGGAGGGGAATCGGATGGAGCGTGCAACCCGCGGACCCCCACTCCACTGCTTCCTATCTTCCCCTCGCCGAAAGCCTCATCGCGAGAGGGCGCAATGCCCATCACCGGCATCGACGCGTTCCGGCAAGAGGCAACCCGGACCGGAAGGATCGGCCCTACGCCCGGAAATACGTGAGCTGGTGTGAGGTCGCGAGCATCGTGCCCTCGCGCGACCACATGGCGGCGACCTGGTCCGAGTAGCCCTTGTTGAACACGGTGGCGTCGGCGGTGCCGAACAGGTAGCCGCTGCCGGCGGCCGCGATCTCCTCGGCATCGACGTGAAAGTAGGTCGTCATCGAGATGGTGCCGATCCGGATCATGGATTTGCGCACGTGGAAGATGCGCCCGAAGAACGTGTCGCTGATCGCCATCAGCGACAGGAAGTCGAGTGGCCGCTCCGGCTGCATCTTCATCCACACGTGCGACAGCGCCGGGCCGAGATCGTCGTCGGCGGGGACGGGGCGCGGCGGCACCGGCATGTTCTTGGCGAAGCGGAAATCGTAGTACTGCATCCACTCCATCATCCCGCGCGTCGGCAGCTTCGGCAGCGACTCCGGCGGCGCGGCCTTCGGCATCTCGCCGGGAAAGTGCGACCACGTCTCGCGCCGCGCGGCAAACACGGCCGTCGCCGTGACGCTCACGCCCTCGGCAGGCTGCGACAGCTCGATGTACCAGTGCTGCGTGGAGCGGTTGGTGCGCACCTCGCGCACCGTGATGGTGAAGGCGCCCTTCGCCACCGGCGCGCAGTAGTTCACCGTCATGGCGACCGGCGTGCCGATGCGCTTCTCGTGCATCATCACCGCGTTGAGCAGCGCCGCCGCCGTCACCCCGCCGAACGGCCCGGTGAAGTTCCAGAAGTCGTCGCTCGTGCGTCCCTCGAAGCCATTCTCCCCGCGCCGCGTCAGCGCCACGGCGCGATCGAAGGCGTGCGGTGGAGAAGCTTGGTCAGTCTCGGCCATGTGTCGACGTCTCCTGTTGATCGCAACACGCTAGCGGCGGCGACCGCGCTTTCCATTACCTGCCACGTAATCGACCGGGCGACGGGGCGTAAGACATATACGGGCATTCGCTGCACGCGGCCGATGTGGCCGCCTGCCACAACAACGGAGACCCGATATGCCCGCCATCCCCCTTCGCACCGCCCTCATCCTCGACGCCGTCGCCAGCGGTGCCACCGGCCTGCTGGCCATCGTTGCCTCCGGCTTTCTGGGCTGGCTGCTGGAGTTGCCCCCTGGCCTGCTGCTCGGCGCCGGCCTGGTTTTGGTCCCCTACGTTCTGTTCGTGATCTACACGGCAACGCGTCGCCCCATTCCGAGCGGGGCGGTGCGGACCGTGATCGTGGCAAACGTCCTGTGGGCGGCCGCCAGCGTCCTGCTGCTCCTGTCCGGCTGGGTGGCGCCCAATGCCCTGGGCGTGGCCTTCGTTCTGGCCCAGGGTGCGGTTGTCGCCTTGTTCGGCCAGTTGCAGGCCATGGCCCTGCGCCAGCCCCTGGCCACCGCCTGACACGCGGCAAATCCGGCTTTTCGGGCCCGGGGCGCTTGTCCCGGGCCCCCGTTTTGGGTAAAGGAGCGGCAGATTTCCGCGGCGAGGCCCCCTGGGCCGGGCGCGCAACCCCCGAGGCCCTGAGTTCCATGAAGAAAGACGACGATTTCCACCCCCACTACCACATGATCAAGGTGGTGATGACGGACGGCAGCGACTTCCAGACCTACTCGACCTACGGCAAGGAGGGCGACACCCTCACGCTCGACGTCGACCCCAAGACCCACCCGGCCTGGACCGGCGGCGACCAGAAGCTGATGGACCGCGGCGGCCGCCTCTCGCGCTTCAAGAAGAAGTTCGAGGGCATGTTCTAGGGCTGGGCCCCGGCGTTCTTTCGCGCTTGTCATCCCGGCACTTGTTGCCGGGATCCAGCGACCAACACACGCCCGAGCACGCTGACAGATGGATCCCGGGGACAAGCCCCGGGATGACAATCAGAGTTTTCGACCGATGGCGGTGACGCAGGCTAGGCCGCGCGCACGCTGCGCGCCGCTTCCAGCCAGGTCTTGATGCGCTCGATGTCGGGTGGCTCGCCGCTGCGCAGCAGGCGCTGCCCGGCGGTGGACGTGGCGAAGTTCAGGACATCCGCGCACAGCTTGTCGGGTTCCGCCTCCGCAATCGCGTCCCCGGAGCGATAGCCTGCACCGACCAGCAGCTGCGCATGCGTGCCGCGCAACCCGGGCACCGAGCACACCAGCATCGCCTGATCCTGCCACGCTGAGATCGTCTCGGCCGTGATGTGGCGCGCATTGAGCAGCACCGACAGCGCCGCCGGGTCGGCCTTGAGCAGGTCGCGCACGGTGTTGACGCCATGCGCCTGCAGCCGTTGCGCGGTCTTGGGACCGATCGATGGCCCATCGACGACATCCTGCTCGGCGGTCAAATAGAAGCGGCGGCCGCTGCCCGCGGCCTCCTCCTCGCGCTCGGGTGACGGCTCGTCGGGCTCGAACGCGTCGTCGGGCTCTGCCGGCTTGGCAGCAGCGGCCTTGGGCGCGCGCACGCGCGGCGGCGGCACGGTCACGCGGTCCAGCCGGTCGTTGAGACCGGCGCGCGGACGCAGCGGCCGCACCGTCGCCACTTCGGCCTCGGCCTCGGTGTCGATGGGAGCCGGCTCGGCGGCGGCGGCCGGTGCAGGCTGCGCAGTGCGGATCGGAATGACCTCCGCCGGCGTGCGGATGGGCCCGCGCGCGATGCGTTCCGCCTCGATGCGCGTGACGACGCGTTCGCGCGGCTTGAACGGGAACACCTTGGAGGGTTCCGGTTTCGCGGCCTGCTTGGCCAGCACCTCGCGAGTATAGGCCTCGCGCACCGCGCGGTCGTCCTCCGACAGGTTCTTCTCCACCGTGCCGGTTGCCAGCAGCTCGTCGTAGATGGCTTCCACCGCCCGCCGCTCTTCCGCATTGGAGAGGCGCTTGGCGAGTGTCTTGGCCGGAATCTGCACCGCCGCCACCAGCGTATGCAGCATGACGCCGATGTCGGGGGCATGCACGTTGGACTCTGCAATCGCCCGATCCAGCACCGCCGCATAGGTCATGTACGCGTAGCGGATCATCTCGGCGACCATGCGCTTCGCCACCCGGTCGAGGCCGGACGGCGGGTCCACCACGCCGCGCGTAATGTCGTAGTGGGCGATCAGCTTCTCGTAGTAGGCGTTCGCCATCTCGGCGCCGGAGCACACCAGCTCGGCCAGCCAGTTCTCCCCGTCGGGCAGCGACACGTGCATGTTGCCGAAATCGCTTTCGCCGAGCGCGCGCAGCTCGTCGTAGGCGCGCGAGATGCTCCACTCCGCGGCGCGGTGGATGTTGTTCTCCGCCTCCGACTGCGCGGTATGAAACGGCTGCAGCGGGTCGGTGTAGTAGTGGCTCAGCACGCCCGCGCAGTAGGCCGCCGTCGGCCAGTCCTGCAGCTTGAGCGCCTCCACCAGATGCCCATACCAGCTCCGCACCTTCTCCGGCGCGCCGCCCCAGAAGCCGTCGCGCGTGTGCAGCACGTGGTTCTTGAAGTCTTTGAACTCGTTGTCGGGTGCCTTCGAGCCTTCGAGATAGACCGCGGCGTTGGCCAGGAACATGCGCTGCCACAAGTCCGCGTCCATGCTCTGCAGGTGCCTCAGCGCATCCAGCGCGAGCTTGTGATGCGTGCCGTTGGCGTGAGCGGCATAGACGATGCGGAACAGGAGGTTCATGGGCGCATCCGTGGCTGCGGCGGAAACCGGGCAATGCCGCGACGTTAGGTGAGTCGCGTGGCGGCGAGAACGCGCAATCCCCAGAAGATTCACGGTGTTTCCGTCCCGTGGTATGCACACGAGGATTGCCACGGGAGGCCGCCATGACCGACGACGAGATTCGTGCGCTTTTGAGCAACCCGTCGCGCCATCCCCCGTGCGCGCGCCACCTGGGCTTCGAGCTGATCGATTTCTCGGTCGGCGACGGCTGGGCCGAGGTTGCCTTCAACCCGCGTCCGGAGTTCGCCAATCCGGCCGGCGTGGTGCAGGGCGGCTTCGTGTGCGCCATGCTGGATGATGCCATGTCGGTGGCGGCCAGCATCTCACAGCGCTTCGCCGTCATCGTGCCGACGCTGCAGACCTCGGTGACCTATTTGCGCCCGACGCCGGTTGCGCGCGTCGTCGTCCGCGGTGAGGTCCTGCGCTTCAGCTCCGCGGGCGTTGCCATGCACGGCACGCTGCGCGACACCGGCGGCGCGGCCCTCGCCGTCGCCACCGCCACTGCAATTCCACGGCCGTTTCCGAGGTGAGTGCTGCTGCTCCTGTGTGCCACTGACCCTCCCCCTTGCGGGGAGGGTGGCGCGAAGCGCCGGGTGGGGGAAACTGCAGGTGCGACGGTTGCGGTGTGAAGACCCCCACCCCTAGCCCCTCCCCGCAAGGGGGAGGGGAACAGGTCGAACTCGTGGAGTTGCGAGGCCCATGACAACTGCCAGCACCACGGCTGCAACCGCCAACACGTCTGCCGCCGCGTTCATCCACTCCAAGGGTATCCGTACCCTCTTGCGGGGAGGGTGGCGCGAAGCGCCGGGAGAGGGAACGCGTGCATCATCACATCGACCCCGCGTTACCTCTTCTCCCTCTCCCCGCTTGCGGGGAGAGGGCCGGGGTGAGGGGCGGCCACGCAGTTGACGCTGGAATGTTCAGCCGCCCCTCACCCATTCGCTCTCCCCGTGAAGAACGGGGAGAGGGAATGGGTTGGGGGATCGCGCGACCGGCGCTACCGACCTTCGCGCCACCAGGCCATGGCCATCAGGGCCAGCAGGGCGGCGAGCGCCAGGAACCCGGTGAACATCGGGATCAGCTTTACGCCGCGCGTCACGAACGCCTCGCGGTCCTTGAGGCCGAGCCAGCCCGAGCCTGCCAGCACGCGTGCGTTCGACAGCATGGAGATGCGCGGCACGTCCACGCCCGAGGACACCGCCGACAGCAGACCGCCGCCACGCGTCCAGAACACGCCGCCGCCGGTCGACTCCACCAGCGGTTTCATCTTGGCGTCGGTGGCCGTCACCTCGCTCATCTCGCGGGCATCCTCGATGCCGGCGTGCGCCACGGCCGTGAGCTGGCCGAGCGTCGACTGCGACTGCAGCTTGTAAAGTCCCGGCACCTTCACATCGACGGTGGAGCGCCACACGCCGGGTGCCGCCTTCTCCAGCGTCGTCCTGGACGCCTCGCCGCCCGGCGCGGAAATCTCGATCTCGGCCACGCTGTCTTCCATCGAGCGCCGCTCGATGGTGAGCTTCAGCCCGCGCGCGGAGGCGAGCAAGCGCTCCTCCTCCAGGTCCGGCTCCTTCATCAGCCAGTGCGACAGCCGCCGCAGCAGGTCGGAGTGCGGGCCGCCGCCCTCGAAGCCGCGCGCCCACAGCCAGGCATGGTCGGACAGCATCAGCGCCACGCGGCCCTTGCCCTTGCGGTCGAGCACAAGCAGCGGGCGCTCTTCGGCGCCCGTCATCAGGTTGCGGCCGCGCCGCGGGGAGATCTCCACCTGCCGGAACCAGCGGCCCCAGGTGGGCTCCGCGCTTTCCGATCCCGGCAGCCCGCGCGTGACGGGATGCTTGTGCCCGTCCGGCGACAGCTTGGCCTTGAACGGCCGCTCGATCAGCGCGCCGGTCGGCATCGCCGGCAGCACGGAGCCGAGATTGGTGTAGGCGAGGCTCATCTTGCCCGCGTAGTCGTCGCCCGATGCCACCAGCAGGGCGCCGCCCTGCTCCACGTAACGCGCGATGTTCTCGTAGTAGACCGCCTGCAGGATGTCGCGATGCTGGTAGCGGTCGAAGATGATCAGGTCGAACTCCTTGATCTTCTCCGAGAACAGCTCGCGCGTCGGGAACGCGATCAGCGAGAGCTGGTTGATGGGCGTACCGTCCTGCTTCTGCGGCGGGCGCAGAATGGTGAAGTGCACGAGGTCGACGGCCGCGTCCGACTTCAAGAGGTTGCGCCACACGCGCTCGCCCGCGTGCGGCTCTCCTGAGACCAGCAGCACGCGCAGGTTCTCGCGCACGCCTTCTGCCGCCACCACGACGCGATTGTTGGCCGCCGTCAGCTCGCCCTCGGCGGCCTCCAGCTCGACCTCGACGATGTTCTGGCCCGCGTGCGGGAAGGCCATGGGAATGCTGACCGTGCGGCCGATGACGGCGCTGCGGTTCTCGTCCGGCCGCCCCTCGCGGCGGATCTTGAGCGACACGCGCTCGCCGGCGCGGCCCTTGCGGCCGGTTTCCACCACGCGCAGCTCGATCTCGTGCGTGGTGCCGACGATGCCGTAGCGCGGCGCCTTCAGGATCTCGATGCGGCGGTCGAACTCGTCGGGGCTGCCCGTCAGCAGCGCGTGCACGGGGGCATCGAAGCCCAGCACCTGCGCCGACTTCGGCACGTCGTGCACCTGTCCGTCCGTCACCATGATGACGCCGGCGAGCCGGTCGGGCGGCGTGTTGGCGAGCGCGCTGTTGAGGTCGCCGAACAGGTGGGTGCCGGCGGCTTGCTCGCCCGACGGCTTGGACGAGGACACCCAGCGTACCTGCAGATTGTCGATGGCGCCGAGCCGGGCTTCCAGCTCGCGTCTCACCGCTGCCGTCTGCTCGGGCCGTCCCGCGAGTGTCTGGCTCAGGCTCTCGTCGGTGACGACGATGGCGATGTTGGCGAGGCTTTCGCGCTCCTCCTGCCGCAGCGTCGGATTGGCGAGCGCCAGCAGCAACGCGGCAAGGGCGAGCGCGCGGAACAACGCGCCGCGCGTGCGCCGTACGAGCAGCAGCACGACCAGCACGGCCGCCAGCGCTACGCCCGCCCAGTACACCGGCGCCGGCACCATCAACGCGAAATCGATCGACCAGTTGCTCACACGCGTACCTCAGCCGCGACGTCCCCTCCCCCCTTGTGGGGGAGGGACAGGGAGGGGGGGATTGCAGAACGATCAACGTCGGGGTTCCCCCCACCCCTAACCCCTCCCCACAAGGGGGAGGGGAATGTTGCGTGACGCTCGCTCATCGCCTTCACTGCCCGAGCCTCTCCAGAAGCGCAGGCACGTGCACCTGGTCGGCTTTGTAGTTGCCGGTCAGTACGTACATGATGATGTTGACGCCCACCCGGAACGCCATCTCGCGCTGGCGTTCGCCGCCGGGCACCATCGGGTACAGCGGCCGTCCGCGGTCGTCGACGGCCCAGGCCGACGCGAAATCGTTGGATGTGATCAGGATCGAGCTGACGCCGTCGACCCGGCGCGCCTGACGCCCCTGGTCGCTGTCGCGCGGCACCTCGGCCTCGACCCACAGGTAGCCGCCCTCATGGCGGCCCGGGAACGACCGCAGCAGATAGAATGACTTGGTGAGCACGTGATGCTCCGGCACCGGTTCCAGGCGCGGCACGTCGAGCCCGCTCAGCAGCCGCTGCAGCGGTGTCGAGCCGTCGCCGCGGAAGCTGTAACCGGGCGGCATGCCCTGCCCGTAGTCCTTGGTGTCGAAGATGATCATGCCGCCTTGCTTCATGTAGGCGTCGATCTTCGCCACCACCGCGTCGGGCAGCGGCTGGGCATTGGGCAGCACCGGCCAGTACAACACCGGGAAGAACGAGATCTCGTCGGTGGCGATGTTGACGGCAAACGGGTCGCCGGGCTCCACCGCCGTGCGCGCAATCAGGAATTTGTTGAGGCCCATCAGCCCGCGCCGGCTGGCCTCGTCGGTGGCCGCGTCGCCGGTGACGACGTAGGCGAACGTCACCTTGGAGGTCGCCTGGATGGCCATGGCGTCGCCAGGCTTCATGCCGGGCGCCGCCGCCTGCGCGTGGGCGGTCCCCGAGCCTGCGAGCAGCAGCCCGCCGGCCAGGACGATCGCGGCCAGGGCGCCGGCCGCACGCGCCGTGCGGCGCATCAGGAAGCCGAGGCCGCCCGCCTGCAGGATCAGCACCGCCAGGATGTCGGCGAACAGCAGCGCCATCGCCGCCGTCAGCAATTGCGGCTTGATCGGCTGCGCCGCATCGCCCTCATACACGCGCCGCTCGGTGCCCGAAGGCAGCGACGGCAGCGGCTTCAGCAGGCTCTTGGGCGTGATCAGGTTGAGCGCACGCGGCGCGCCCGAGGGGCCGTAATAGCCCGGCGGGTTCTCGAAGCTCGGCTTGGCGTCGGCGACCTTGGCGGCGGCAATGCCCTGAGTGGTCGGCAGCGGATTGCGCAGCAGGCCGAAGCCGTCGAGCACCTGCAGCGGTGCCAGCACCTCGACCGTCTTGGCGGCGTCGCTGCCGTCGCTGGCGAGCGTCTCCTGGCCGCCGCCGCCGAGCTTGCCGAGCGTCGTGATGCGCCGGAGCATCTCGACGAACAGCCCCGACAGCGGCAGGTTCGACCAGTCCGAATTGGCCGTGATGTGGAAGAACACGAGCTGCCCGTCGCCGCGCTTGGCGGCCGTCACCAGCGGCGTGCCGTCCTTGAGGCGCGCCCACACGCGCACCTCCGGCCGCAGCGAGGCCGGATCTGCCAGCACCTGGCGGCTCACCAGCACCTCGGCCGGCACCGGCAATCCAGCGAACAGGCCCTGGTCCCCGAACGGTGCCAGCGGCTGCGGCGTCGACCACGACAGCGCGCCGCCGAGCGAGCGGCCGCCGAGCCGCAGGTTGACGGGAAGCAACTCGTCGCCGCCTTTTTCCAGACGCGGCCCGGCGAAGCGCACCAGCACGCCGCCCTTGCTCACCCACTCGTCCAGCTTTTCCTTGATCTCGTTGGGGATGGTGCCGACGTCGGCCAGCATCATCACCGACACGTTGCGCTTGATGAGCTGGTCGATGGCGGCCGGCAGGTTGGCGCCCTCGCCTCTGGCGATTTCGGTGAACGGCGTCAGCGCCCGCTCGATGTAGTACAGCGGCGCCAGCAGCGGCTGCGCCTGCTCGCGCGATTCGCTCGAGAACAGTCCGACGCGATGCCATTGCGAGCGCGCATCGAGCAGATGCACCGCGCCCGCCGAACGCTCGCCCGCGATCTCGATCCGCATCACCTGGTTGCGGAGTTCCAGGGGCAGATTGAAGCTGGCAACGGTGCGCGTGTCGCCCGCCGCGAAAGCGAACGGAGCCTCTCCGAGCCTCTGCCCGCGCGCCGACATGGCGTGCAGCGTGCCGGCCCGCGGGCCACCCTCCGCGCGCAGCACCTGCGCTTCCAGGCGCCCGCCGCTGACCACCGTGGCGCTCGCGCCGAGCGCTTCCTGGCCCGGCCGCATCTCGATCAAAATGAAACCGCTATCCGCCAGCGCGGATAGCTTGTCCGCGAACGCGCGCGTGGCGTCGTCGTGATCAATCCCGTCCGTGAGCCAGACCACGGTTGCGCCCCGCGCCCCGGCCAGCGCCGTGGTGGCCGCCGCCGCGGCCGCGGCGCGGTCCGGACCGTACGGCTGCGGTTGCAGGGCCGCGGCCGTGGACCGAGCCGCCGTGGGCGCCTCCACGCGCACATTGGTGCTCTTGGACGCTGAGGCCGTGGGCACGATCATCACCGGCCGGTTCTGGCCCTCGGCCTCGGCGATGAGCCGATCCACCATGCCCGTGCGCCCGCTCCAGTGCGCGGCCGCGGACCATCCGTTATCCACCACGAGCACCACCGGGCCTGAGCCCGTGAGCGCCGTCTCGCGGTTGGGGTTCAGCACCGGGTCCGCCAGCGCAAGGATCACGAGCGCGGCCGCCGCCATGCGGATCAGGGTCAGCCACCAGGGCGTCTTGGCCGGGGTCTTCTCGCGGTTCTCCAGCCCGACCAGGATGCGGGTGGGCGGGAAATCGATGCGCTGCGGCCGGGGCGGGATCGCGCGCAGCAGCCACCAGATCACCGGCAGCGCCAGCAGGCCGGCCAGCAGCCAGGGCGAAAGGAATGCGATGGGGCCGAGGCTCATGCCGCCGTCCCTCCCGCGGCGTCCGCCGCCGTCCAGCGGTAGTCGGCACCGGCGGCGCCTTGCAGACGCATGATCAGCGACAGCAGCGGCTCCGCCGCCGGCCGGTCGGTGTGATGCACGAGGAAAGTCCAGCCGATGCGCCGTGCCGCTTCCTGGATCTGCGCGCGATGCGCGCCGAGCCGCTTCTGATACGCCTCGCGCAGGCTTTCGACGCGGTCGGCAATCCAGCGCTCGCCGCCTTCGGGCGAGCGGAATTCCATGCGGCCCTCGTAGGCCAGCGCCTCCTCCGCCGGGTCGAGCACCTGGATCATGTGACCCTGCACGTCGTTCTCGGCCATCTGGTTGATGCGCTTCGCCACGTCCTCAGCCGGATCGAGGAAATCGCCGACCAGGATCGCACTCGAGAAGCGCGACAGCCGCGTCTTCGGCGGCAGGCTTTCCGCCACCGCGCCGGTGCGCTCGTTCGCCGCCAGCGCCTCCGCCATGCGCGCGGTCGCCTTGCGGCTCGCCATCGGCGGCGTCAGCCCGAGCAGGGCGACCCGCTCGCCCGCCCGCACGAGCATCTCGCCGGCGGCCAGCGTCAGCACCAGCGCGCGATCCTGCTTGGTCACCGGCGCCAGATGGCTGCGAAACGCCATCGACGGCGACAGGTCGGGCCACAACCAGAACGTATGCGAGGCTTCCCACTCGCGCTCGCGCACATAGAGCGTGTCGGAACTCGCCGAGCGCCGCCAGTCGATCACGGTCGCCGCGTCGCCGCCCTCAAAGTGGCGAAACTGCCAGAACGTCTCGCCCGTGCCGGGACGGCGCCGGCCATGGATGCCGTGCGCCACCGTGTTGGCCACGCGCAACGCCTCCAGCAGCATCTCGGGCAAGCGGGCAGCAAGCGACTGCGCCTCGCCTTCCAGCTTGAAGACGCTCGAAGCCTGGCCGGTTGCCGACGTCGCGCTACCGCGTGGCGCCACCTGTCACCCCAGAGCTGCAGCCAGGCGATTAATGACGCCGCTGGCCGATTCACCTTCCGCCCGCGCGGCAAACGTAAGCGCCATGCGGTGTTTGAGCACCGGCTCGGCGAGCGCGATGACGTCGTCGATCGAGGGTGCAAGCCGGCCGTCAACGAGGGCCTTGGCGCGCACGGCGAGCATCAGCGCCTGGCTGGCGCGCGGGCCCGGTCCCCAGGCGATCAGCCGGTCGGTATCGGCGCCGGCGCCCGTGCCCGGACGCGCGGACCGCGCCAGCTTCAGGATCGCCTCCACCACCTTGTCCGGCACCGGCAATTGCCGCACCAGACGCTGGATGGTCTGCAGCTCCTGCGCGGTGATGATCTGCTCGACGCGGCGGTCTTCCGTACCGGTGGTGGCAAACAGCATGCGCCGCTCGGCATTCTGGTCGGGATAGGTGACGTCGATCTGCAGCAGGAAGCGGTCGAGCTGCGCCTCGGGCAGCGGATAGGTACCCTCCTGCTCGAGCGGGTTCTGTGTGGCGAGCACATGGAACGGCGCCGGCACGTCGTGGCGCTGGCCCGCGACCGTGACGTGATGCTCCTGCATCGCCTGCAGCAGCGCCGACTGCGTCTTCGGGCTGGCGCGGTTGATCTCGTCCGCCATCAGCAGCTGCGCGAAGATCGGCCCGCGCACGAACCGGAAGCTGCGCTTGCCGCCGGCGCTGTCCTCCAGCACCTCCGAGCCGATGATGTCGGACGGCATCAGGTCGGGCGTGAACTGGATGCGCTTGGCGTCGAGGCCCAGGATCTTGCCCAGCGTCTCCACCAGCAGCGTCTTGGCGAGGCCCGGCACGCCGATCAGCAGCGCGTGGCCGCCCGAGAGGATGGTTACGAGCGTCTGCTCGATCACCCGTTCCTGGCCGAACACGACGGCGCCTGCCGCCTTGTGGACTTTCTGGATTTTTTCGCCGGCCGCCTCCAGGCGGCTGACGATGGCATCTTCGGTTTGTGTCACGGTGCTCATGACGACGAACTATACGCTCCACTCATCGGATTCCGAAACTCCAGACGGCAAACTTGGTCACAATATGAACAGCTCCGGCAAACTGCTGGTATTGTCGGCGAACTGCCCCATTATGACGCATTCACACGCACTTGAGCCATCAGGATCGCACATGCCCTCACGTGAACGCCTGCCTCCCCTTGCGGCCGACAAGATGACGGCCGCGCAGAAGCAGGCGGCCGATTCCTTCCAGTCCACGCGCGGCTATCCGATGCTGGGGCCCTTTCTCGTCATGCTGCGTTCGCCGGAGGTCATGCTGCGCGCGCAGGCGATGGGTGACTACTTACGGTATCGTAATGTGCTGCCCCGCCGCGTGAGCGAACTGGTCATTCTGGTCACGGCGCGCGCCTGGACCCAGCAGTTCGAGTGGGCGCACCACTACAAGTACGCCTTGGAGGCCGGACTTGCCGAGCACATCGCCCAAGCTGTCGCCGAGGGACGCCGCCCTCAGGACATGTCGGCCGACGAAACCGCAGCCTATGACTTCTCCATTGAGCTGCATCATAACAAGAGCGTGAGCGACACCACCTACGCCCGGGCTCTGGAGCTGTTCGGCGAGCAGGGCATCATCGATCTCACAGGCATCAATGGCTACTACAGCCTGCTCGCCATGATGATGAACGTCGCCGGCACGCCGTGCGACACCGACGACGTCAAACCGCTCGCACCCTTCCCCGGTTGAGCATGGCAGACGCGCAGACCAATCGCATCGGCGGGCTGGAGGCGCTTCTCAAGGCGCAGTCCGGAAAAGGGCCTGCGCCCGTCGAGAAATGGAACCCGCCCTATTGTGGCGACATCGGCATGCGCGTGCGCGCCGACGGCGTGTGGCTCTACCAGAACAGCCCGATCGGCCGCATCGCCTTGGTCAAGCTGTTCGCCTCCGTTCTGCGCAAGGACGACGACGGCAAGCACTACCTCGTCACGCCGGTCGAGAAGATCGACATCGCCGTCGACGACGCGCCGTTCCTGGCGGTCGAGATGCAGATCGCCGGCAGCGGTCGCGACCAGACGCTGACCTTCCGCACCAACGTCGACGACATCGTCGAGGTCGGTCCCGGCCACCCGCTGCGTTTCGAGGTCGAAGCCGGCAGCGGTGGCCTGAAGCCCTACGTCCTCGTGCGCGGCCGCCTCGAAGCCCTCGTCACCCGCGCCCTCTACTATGACCTCGTCGAACTCGCGCGCGAAGAGCCAGGCCGCGGCCTTGGCCTCTGGAGCAGCGGCGTCTTCTTTCCCATGCAAGCCACGTGAGGCTGGACCCATGATCAAGGAACCGCCGCTCCTCACCATCCACCGCAGCTTTCCCCGCCCGCCGCGCGACCTGATAAAAAAGCTCGAGGGCGCGCAGACCGGGCATATCGCCGATGCGCAGATGGGGCGCGCCGCGCTCGACCCGCACATCAAGCCCGTGGACCCCACGTGCGCGCAGTTCGTCGGGCCGGCCCTCACCTGCCAGCCGGGCGCCGACGATAACCTCGCAATTCTCGCGGCGCTTGCGCTGGCGCAGCCCGGCGACGTCATTGTTGCTGCCGCCGACGCCTTCTCCACCACCGCCGTCGTTGGCGACAACGTCACCATGATGGCCAAGAACAAAGGTGTGGTCGCCATCGTCATCGACGGCATGGCGCGCGACACCTACGGCATCGTGCCGGTTGGCCTGCCGGTATTCTCGCGCGGCATCACACCCAACTCCTGCGTCAAGAGCGGACCCGGTCGCGTCGGCCTGCCGATCGTCTGCGGCGGCGTGGCGATTGCGCCTGGCGATGTCGTTCTCGGCGACCGTGATGGCGTCGTCGTCATTCCGCAGGCCCAACTGGAAGCGATCGTTTCCGCGCTCAATGAGATTCGCCGCATCGAGGCGGAAACCCAAACCAAGATACGCGCCGGCATGACCAACTTGCCCGCGATCGAAGAGCTTCTGAAATCGGATCGGGTCGCTTACCTGGACTGAGATCGCGCGTCCGCGAACAAACGTGATCCGTTGTACGACATAAGACTAACGGAAACTTAAGCCGCGCATGGTGCCATGGCCCATGCGCGACACGGCGACGACGCAGGAGATCCGGTTGGCGGAGGTGCTCAGTGCGCTCTGCCACGCGCTGGATATGACCGAGGGCCAGCCCGAGGGCCACTGCATCCGCTGCTGCTGGATCGGCGTGCGCATCGGCCAGGAACTCGGCCTCTCCGAGCGCCAGATCTGGGAACTCTACTATACGCTGCTGCTCAAGGACCTCGGCTGCAGCAGCAATGCGGCTCGCATCTGCCAGCTCTATCTGGCCGACGATCTCACCTTCAAGCATGACTTCAAGCGCATCGACGGCAGTCTCCCCCAGGCCCTGCGCTTCGTCCTTTCGCACACCGGTCTGAAGTCGGGGCTGGCGGAGCGCTTCCGGGCGATCATCAACATCTTCCAGAACGGCGGAGAGATAGCCCGCGAGCTGATCGAGACGCGGTGCCACCGTGGTGCGGATATCGCCCGCAAGATGCGCTTCCCGGAGCCGGTCGCGCTCGGCATCCAATACCTCGACGAGCATTGGGACGGTGGCGGCAAGCCCTCGGGAGCGCGCGGGGCCGACATTCCCCTCTACGCCCAAATCGCCCTGTTGGCCCAGATCGTCGACGTCTTCCACGCCGGCGGCGGCATCGAGGCGGCCCGTCGCGAGGTCAAGCATCGCTCCGGCACCTGGTTCAATCCCGTGCTGGCGATGGCCTTCGAGAGCGTCGCCGCTGGGGGTGAATTCTGGGACATGCTTCGGTCGAAGAACCTGCCCGGCGTCATCTTCACCCTCGAACCTGCCCAGCACACCACCGCCGTCGACGAGGACTACCTCGACGACATCGCCGCCGCGTTCGCCCAGGTCATCGACTCCAAGAGCCCCTACACGCACGGGCACAGCGAACGCGTCACCCTGTTCACCGACATGATCGCCGAGGAGCTGGGCTATCCGCCCGAGCGCCGGCGCTGGCTGAAGCGGGCCGCGCTGCTGCACGACATCGGCAAGCTGGGCGTCAGCAACACCATTCTCGACAAGCCGGGTAAGCTTGACGATGTGGAATGGGCGGCCATGAAACAGCACGCCGCCTATTCGGAGACGATCCTGTCGCGCATCGGCGCCTTCAAGGACCTCGCCTTCATCGCCGGCGCACACCATGAGCGGCTCGACGGCAGGGGTTACCCGCGCGGCCTCAAGGGCGATCAGATCGCGCGCGAGACGCGCATCATCTCCACCGCCGATGTCTTCGATGCGTTGACCGCCGATCGCCCCTACCGGGCGGCCATGACGGTCACCAAGGCGCTCGCCATCATGGAGGAAGGCCTCGGCACCGCGACCGACCCCGAGGCCTTTCATGCCCTTCGCGGTGCCATGCTCAGGGTCGATCCGGCGCTGGCGGCCTAGTGCGACGCGTGCCTTCTCTGTTCACCGCGGCACAGGAGCAATGGCAACGGCGAGCCGCCAGGTGATAAGATTGGCCCATGGACATCCCCACCGGACAATTTGCTGATCTCTTCACTGAAGCCGGGTTCCGCGCGCGTGCGGCACGCGGTCTGCACACCACGCCTTCCGACGCCGTGTTCGACCCGCGCTCCGGCAAGGCGTGGGGCCCGAGCGACTGGGATCTCAACCCGGAGCTGAAGGGCGACCTGGCGGTGATGAACGCACCGCGTGCCGCCGCCGTGCTGGTGCCCATCATGCTGCGCCCTGCGCTGACGGTGCTCTTCACCCAGCGCTCGGAGGACGTGCCGAGCCATCCCGGACAGATTTCGTTCCCCGGCGGCAAGGTCGAGGCCACCGACGCCGACGCGCTCGCCTGCGCGCTGCGCGAGGCGCGCGAGGAGATCGGCCTTCCCGTTGGCAACGTCGAGCCCCTGGGCTACCTCGACAGCTACCGCACCGGCACCGGCTTCCAGATCACACCCGTGGTGGCGCTGGTGAAGCCGGACTTCCACTCGGTCCTCGACCCGCGCGAGGTGCGCGACGTGTTCGAGGTGCCGCTCGCGTTTCTGATGGACGAAGCCAACCACCACAAGGACTCGCGCGAGTGGCGCGGCCGCCAGCGCTCGTTCTATGCGATGCCGTACGAGGGCCGCTACATCTGGGGCGCCACCGCCGGCATGCTGAAAAATCTGCACGACCGGGTGTTCCAGCGATGATCCGCGTCATCGTCGAGAACATCCTGCTGTTTCTCCTGCCCGCTGTCGTGTACGTCGCCTACATGTTGCTGACGCGCCGGCGCGCCTCGCCGGGCGAGGTGTTCAACGACGCACCGCTGGTGTGGCTGTTCACGGCCGGCGCAGCCATGGTGATCGCCTCCCTGATCTATTTCGCCTCGACCACGACCGGCGGGACGCCGGACCAGAAGTACACGCCGCCGTATATCAAAGACGGGCGCATCCAGCCCGGCGAGCTGAAGTAGATGGCCGCCTCTCCGCCTCGGTCGCTGAATGCCGCATGGCTGCGCTGGCCCGAAACCCAGGCCGTGTTCGCCGCGCTTGCGGCCAGGGGACACGAGGCGCGCGCCGTCGGCGGCGCCGTCCGCAATGCCTTGGCGGGCGAGCCGGTCACCGACGTCGATATCGCAACCGCTGCCTTGCCCGCCGACGTCATCGTTGCGGCCGATGCGGCAGGCTTGAAGGCGGTCCCCACCGGCCTCGATCACGGCACGGTCACGGTGATCGCCGACGGCCGTCCGCACGAGGTCACGACACTGCGCAAGGATGTGGCAACGCACGGCCGTCACGCCACCGTCGCCTTCACCGACGATTGGACCGCCGATGCCCGGCGCCGCGATTTCACCGTCAATGCGCTCTACTGCAGCGCCGGCGGCGAGGTTTTTGATCCGCTCGGCGGCTATGCCGACGTCGTCGCCCGCCGGGTCCGCTTCATCGGCGATCCCGTCGCGCGCATCCGCGAGGACTATCTGCGCATCCTGCGCTTCTTCCGCTTCAATGCGGCCTTCGGCAGAGGCGCTCCCGATGCGGCTGCGCTGTCGGCCTGTGTGCGCGAGCGCGATGGCCTTGCCATTCTCTCCGCCGAGCGCGTGCGCCAGGAACTGATGCAGCTGCTGGCTGCGCCGCGCGCCGCCGAGATCGTCGGCGCCATGTTCGACGTCGGCCTGCTTGCACCGGTGCTCGGCGCTGCGCCGCGTCCGGCGCTGCTGGCCCGGCTTGCCGCCGTCGAGACAGCGAACGGGCTCGCGCCCGATGCCGTGCTGCGTCTTGCCATCCTGGCTTTGGCCGTCATCGACGACGTCGACCGCCTGCGTGATCGTCTGCGCCTGTCCAACGACGAAGCGGAAGTTTTGGCACTTGGCGCTGCCGCAGTGCCCGATCTGTCCGGCGAACCTGCAGCAAAGGCCTGCCTCTATGCCGAAGGCGTGGAGACCTTCCGCCGCCACGTCCTGCTGGCCTGGGCGGCCTCCGGCGCCGCGCCGGATAGCGAGGCCTGGCGTCAGCGCCTGACCCTGCCCGATCGCTGGACCGCGCCGCAGCTGCCGATTGGCGGCGACGAGGCGCTTGCGCTCGGCGTGCCGGCAGGGCCGCGCATCGGCGACCTCCTGCGTCAGCTCGAGCGCTGGTGGATCGCCGGCGACTTCGCCGCGAACGAAACGCAATTGCGCGACAAGCTCAAGGAGCTGGCGTCGGCTGGCTGAGAATGAAAACGGGGCACGACATGGCGGACAACGCGCAGGGGCCGGATGGCCTGTCGGTCAAGGCGATGTTTGCGGCGCTGGCCCTGGGGTCGGTGCTCGCCGGGCTGGTGGTCTATGTGCTGAGGGAGCGCCTTGGAATTCCCGACGACACAGCCCAGATGATCGCTACCGTCTTCATCGTCGTCGCCACCGCCGACATCGCCCTGCTGATCTTCTGGGACAGGCTTTTCAAGCGCGGCGACTGAGCTACACAGCCACCGGCAGGCTCTGCTGTGCGCCCACCTGGAACACGCGCCGGTAGCGCTCCACCTCTGCCGGAGGTCCCACGGCCTTCAGCGGGTTGTCCGACAGCTTCACCGCGGGCCTACCGTTGGCCGACAGCACCTTGCACACGATGGAGAACGGATCGAGCCCCGCGTCGGCGCCGAGCCCCCTGAAGTCGTTGGTCAGCAGCGTGCCCCAGCCGTAGCCGATACGCACGCGGCCGTGGAAGTGTCGGTGGATCTTCTCGATGCTCTCGACGTCGAGGCCGTCGGAAAAGATGATGAGTTTCTTCTTCGGGTCCTGCCCGCGCCGCTGCCACCAGTCGATGGCGATCTCGCCGCCGGCTATGGGATCGCCGGAGTCCACGCGCACGCCCGTCCACTGCGTCACCCAGTCCGGCGCCCGGTCGAGGAAGCCCTGCGAGCCATAGGTGTCGGGCAGCATGATCCTGAGGTTGCCGTCGTAGTCCTGCTGCCAGTCGGCGAGCACCTTGTAGGGGGCTTCCGCCAGCTCGCGGTCGTTGTTGGTGATGGCGCAGTAGACCATGGGCAGCTCGTGCGCGTTGGTGCCGATGGCTTCCACCTCGCGCCGCATGGCGATCAGGCAGTTGGAGGTGCCGAGAAACGCCGGCCCGAGACCTTCGATCATCGCCTGCACGCACCAGTCCTGCCACAGGAAGCCGTGGCGGCGGCGCGTGCCGAAGTCGGCGATGCTCAGGCCCGGAAGCTGCTTCAGCCGGCCGACCTTCTCCCACAGCCGCGTCATGGCGCGGGCATAGAGCACCTGCAGCTCGAACTTGCCCATGCCCTTGGTGACAGCGCGCGTGTGCAACTCCATCAGCACGGCGAGCGCCGGGATTTCCCACATCGTGGTCTCGATCCAGGGCCCCTCGAACACCAACTCGTACTGGTCGCCGTTGCGTTCCAGGTGGTAGGCGGGAAAGCGGAAGCCCTCGAGCCACTGGATGAAGTCGGGTTCGAACATCTGCCGCTTGCCGTAGAACATGTTGCCGCGCAGGAAGGTCGACTCGCCGCGCGAAAGCGACAGCGTGCGGATGTGGTCGAGCTGCTCCTTCAGCTCGCCCATATCGATCTGCTTGGCGAGCTTGACGCTGGCGGTTCGGTTCAGGATGCCGAAGGTCACCTGCACGTTGCGGTGGCGGCGAAAGATCGTCTGCGCCATCAGCAGCTTGTAGAAATCCGTGTCCAGCACCGAGCGGACGATCGGATCGATCTTGAAGCTGTGGTTGTAGACGCGGGTAGCAATGTCGGTCATGGGCGCGGTCGGGTGGCAAATCGGTCCGGGCAGCACCTTACGAAACTGCTCCCCGCGCGCAAAGGCAGCAATCGGTCGCTTTCCTGGGCCTTAGGGTAAACGGGCGTCTCAGGGGCCGATGATGAAGGCCGCGTTGGCGGCAAACAGCAAAACGGCGAGCCCGGCCAGCACCAACTCCTTTCCCGGAATGCGCGACGCCGCAAACAGCCCTCCCAGGATCAGAAGGTGGGCGAGCGTGGTGGTCGACGCATTGAGCAGGGGCTCGTGCGGCAGCATCACGACGAAGAAGAGCGCGCGAAACAGTGCGTACGCGCCCAGCGCGAGCAGCAGGGCGCGGGTTCCGCCGTCGCCCGCCGGCGGGCGGCCCGGCAGCAGGCAGACCACGAGCATCGCAATGCCGAGTATTGCCACGCCGGCCCCAAGCGGCGAGGTGAAGTAGCCCAGCAGCGACGGCGCGAAGGTGCCGGCGAAGTGCAGCGACGGCGCGGCACCCGTGGTTGCATCTGCCGACGGCGCGGCAATGCTGAAGACCAGCCACTCCCTGAGGAAGAACATCAGGCTCGTCGCCGTGTACTCGTTGCCGGAGACGAAGCTGATGAGCATGTCGAGGTGTGAGGCGCGCTCCAGGTTGGTCCGCTCCGGGGTGAGCAGCCAGCGGCTGACCCCGAGCTCGAGAATGAGGAGTGCGCACGGGCCGGCCAGGGCGTGCGCGAAGATCCAGCGGCCGCCGCGCCAGTCGACGCCATGGCGCACGAGCGTGTCCACAAGCGGGATGATGACCAGGAAGCCGGAGACGATTTCGTTCAGGCACCCGAGCAGGAGCCACACCGTCAGCACGCAGGCGCCGCGCACTGTCCATTGCCGGCGCAACTTGACGTAGGTTGCAATGTAGAGCGCGGCGATCGTGGCCGTGACGATCTTGGATTCCTCGATGCTGGAGAAATACCAGATGCCGAGCGACGATGCGTAGATGATGCCGAACAAGGTCGCTTGGCGAAGCGGCATGAGCGCCGCGAATACGCGCATGGCAGCCCAGACGCCGATCGCACCCGCCGCGGCAAACATCGCCTTCAATATGTAGGTGGTGGGGATCCAGTGCGTGAGCGGACTGAACAGTTTCAGCCATGCGGCCGCCAGGCCCATGGTCACGGGGTGAAACCGGGTGAGCCCTTCTGCGTAGTAGCCATATGCCATGGCCGTGTAGACGTGGGCATCGGCGCCGAAGTGTGTAATGCGATTGGCGGCGTGCAGCGCAATTGAAGACGACCAGTAGAGGGCGAACGCAGCGACTGCCAACGTAAGCGAAATGTAAGCAACCCTATCTGCGGAAGCAGCAAGCTTGCGTCCTATGCCCGTCGTTGCGCGCATATCCCGGGTTGAGTCAGCGTTTGCAGGAGACACCATCTGACGATCTTAGCCTGCGCGCGGCAGTTTTCTCTCGGGGCATTGCGTCTGGGCGCGATATTGCGGGGCAACAATGAACTGCCCCCGGCGGCGGCATTCATCGATCGTTCAGGTCGCGACCCGCCCTCTCTCCCTGTTTGCGTGCGCCGAAACAAGCCTGCAGGGACAACGACGTGGCACAGCTCGAAGCCAAGGTTCTCGACGCATCTTCTCCGCCGCCAATCGGCCTGGTTCCGCAGTCATCAGGGATCGGACATGCCGGGTCTGCGGCACGTGGCAAGATTGTCGACTGGGCGCGCCTGCTGCGCGTGCATCAATACGTCAAGAACGTGCTGGTGTTCGTGCCGTTGTTGACCGCACACGCGTTCACGTTGTCGGACTTCAGCACCTGTCTCCTGGCTGCTCTGGCTTTTTCCTTGTGCGCCTCGGCGACCTACATCTTCAACGATCTCGTCGATATCGAAGCCGATCGCGCACATCCCACCAAGCGCAATCGGCCGCTTGCCGCCGGCTCGATCTCGACGCGACAGGCGATCGTGGTTGCGCCGGTCCTGGTGCTGGTGGCCTTCACCCTCGCTGCGGCTACCTCGATCCGGGTGACGGCGCTGCTGCTGCTGTACATGGTTTTGACGACCGCGTACTCGCTATGGCTCAAGCGGCAGGTGCTGCTGGACGTGGTGGTGCTATCCATCCTGTATACGCTGCGCGTTGTCGTCGGCGCGGTCGCGATCGATGTCGCCTTGTCGGAGTGGCTTCTGGCCTTCTCCTTCCTGATCTTCACCAGCCTTGCGCTGATCAAGCGCTACAGCGAGCTGTCGACCCGGGGTGCGGCCAAGCTCGGCAACCCGGAGAACCGCGACTACGCGATCGAGGACCTCAGCATCGTCGGTGCGATGGCGGCGGCAGCCGGCTTCAATGCCGTCACCCTATTTGCGCTCTATGCCTCGTCGGAGACCGTTCGGTCGCTGTACGGGCGCCCTTGGGTGCTTTGGCTGATTTGCCCGGTTCTCATGTACTGGATTGCACGCGCGCTCGTGCTGGCGCGTCGGCGCAAGATGCATGACGACCCGATCGTTTTCGCCTTGAAGGACAGGGTCAGCCTGATGTCGCTTGCCCTTATCGTCGCGCTGACGCTGGCAGCGATCTGAGCGACGAAAAAGAAAAGCCCCGGCGTGCCGGGGCCTTTCCGCGATTGCCGGATGGGGAGGGACTAGAAGTCCATGCCACCCATACCACCCATGCCGCCCATTCCACCCATGCCGCCGCCGGGCATTGCGGGTGCAGCCTCCTTGGGCCGCTCGGCGACCATGGCCTCGGTGGTGATCAGCAGGCCGGCGACCGAGGCCGCGCCCTGCAGAGCATTGCGCACCACCTTGGTCGGATCGATGACGCCGGCAGCGACGAGGTCGCCATACTCGCCCGTCTGGGCGTTGTAGCCGAACGTCGGCTTGTCGGTCTCCATGATCTTGCCGACCACGACCGAGCCGTCCTCGCCCGCGTTCTGCACGATCTGGCGCGACGGCACCTGCAGCGCCTTGCGCACCACGGCGATGCCGGTCTTCTGATCGTCGTTGGAGCCGCGCAGGTTCTCGAGCGCCTTGGAGGCCCTCAGCAGGGCAACGCCACCGCCGGGAACGATGCCTTCCTCGACGGCCGCGCGGGTCGCGTGCACCGCGTCGTCAACGCGGTCCTTGCGCTCCTTCACTTCCGTCTCGGTGGCGCCGCCAACCTTGATCACGGCCACGCCGCCGGCGAGCTTCGCCAACCGCTCCTGCAGCTTCTCGCGATCGTAGTCGGAGGTGGTTTCCTCGACCTGTGCCTTGATCTGCTTGGTGCGCGCCTCGATGTCGGCTTTCTTGCCGGCGCCGTCGACGATGATCGTGTTGTCCTTGTCGATGGACACCTTCTTGGCGCGGCCGAGCTGATTGAGCGTGACGCTTTCCAGCTTGATGCCGAGGTCTTCGCTGATGACCTCGCCGCCCGTGAGAACAGCGATGTCCTCGAGCATCGCCTTGCGGCGATCGCCGAAGCCCGGCGCCTTCACGGCGGCAACCTTGAGACCGCCGCGCAGCTTGTTGACGACCAGCGTCGCCAGGGCTTCGCCTTCCACCTCTTCGGCGATGACGAGCAGCGGCTTGCCGGCCTGCACCACCGCCTCAAGCAGCGGCAGCATGGCCTGCAGGCTGGAGAGCTTCTTCTCATTGATGAGGATGTAGGGGTTCTCCAGCTCCACCGTCATCTTCTCGGCGTTCGTCACGAAATAGGGCGAGACGTAGCCGCGGTCGAACTGCATGCCTTCGACGACATCGAGCTCGGTCTCGAGGCTCTTGGCCTCCTCGACCGTGATCACGCCCTCGTTGCCGACCTTCTTCATTGCGTCGGCGATGATCTTGCCGACTTCCTCGTCGCCGTTGGCGGAGATGGTGCCGACCTGGGCGATCTCGGCGTTGGACGTCACCTTCTTGGACTGCTTTTTCAACTCGTCGACCACGATGCCGACGGCCTTGTCGATGCCGCGCTTCAGGTCCATCGGGTTGGCGCCGGCCGCTACGGCTTTGGCGCCTTCGCGCACGATGGCCTGGGCGAGCACGGTCGCCGTGGTCGTGCCGTCACCGGCCGCATCCGAAGTTTTGGAGGCAACCTCGCGCACCATCTGCGCGCCCATGTTCTCGAACTTGTCTTCGAGCTCGATTTCCTTGGCGACGGTGACGCCGTCCTTGGTCACGCGCGGACCGCCGAAGGATTTGTCGAGCACGACGTTGCGGCCCTTGGGGCCCAAGGTCACCTTCACCGCGTTGGCGAGAACGTCGACGCCGCGCAGCATGCGCTCACGGGCGTCCTGTGAAAACCTGACTTCTTTTGCTGCCATAGTCGTACCTCTGTGCGAAGGGATCAGCCCTTCAACCTACGTTGCGGTTGTTTGACGGTTCAGGCGGCGGCCTTGACGGACACCTTGCCCTCGATGATGCCGAGGATGTCGCTCTCCTTCATGATGAGGACGTCCTCGCCGTTGATCTTCACCTCGGTGCCGGACCACTTGCCGAACAGAACCCGGTCGCCCTTCTTCACCTCGAGCGCGACCAGCTTGCCGGCCTCGTCCCGGGCGCCCGGGCCAACGGCGATGACCTCGCCCTGAACGGGCTTCTCCTTGGCGGTGTCGGGAATGATGATGCCACCTGCGGTCTTGGTGTCCTCATCGATGCGGCGCACAACAACACGGTCGTGCAGAGGGCGAAATTTCATGGGCCTCTACCTCTTGCTTTCAAACGCTTGACGAGGGGCCTTGTAGTTGCCCCACCAACTGAGATCAGCGGCCCCGGCTGGGCCGGGTGCGCACTTGCCGCAGGTATTAGGAAGGGCTGTTAGCAGTGTCAAGTATCGAGTGCCAGGTGAAGATTGTGGCGTCTTTGTCGCCTTGATTGGGCCCCCAGGGCGTCCCAAGTAACGGTGCGGGGGACGGCCTCCGCTTTCCAATTTCCTCGATGGGGACGGCCTCATCACCTCGCAAGGGAGATGAGATTATGGCGTGGTTCATCCTGGTTGCCGCGGGCCTGATCGAAATCGGCTGGGCTATCGGCCTGAAGTACACGGACGGCTTTACGCGCCTCTGGCCGACCATTGGCACCGTCTCTGCGATGGCGGTCAGCCTCGCGCTGCTCGGCCTTGCCGTGCGCACGCTACCTGTCGGGACGGCCTATGCCGTGTGGACCGGCATTGGCACTGTCGGGACAGTGCTGCTTGGCATCTACCTGTTCAACGAGCCCGGCGATGCACTGCGCCTGCTGTTCATCGCCATGATCGTTGCGGGCATTGCCGGCCTCAAGCTCGTCACGCCCTAACTGGCCTGCGGCGGAACTGGCCCGGCTTGTGCATCGTTCCTGCTTGCGACCGCTCGCTTCGGCGGTCGCGAGCAACGCACTTCGGCTGTGGGAACCATGCAACCAAAAACGCTCGAATCACGGCTAGATTCGCAACAGAGTGAGGCGTGCACGCGGGGCGAGGTGACCACCGCATGATCGACAGAGACTTCCAAGCCCAAGTGGCCGGCTACAGTCTGACGACGGCTGAAATCCTCTATCGCCTGCCCGATCACCCCTCGCTCCTGCAAACGTTCGTCTGGCAGGAGTATGACGTCCATCCTCGCTTCCCGCGCTTGAAGGGTTTCCTCGATTTCTGGACGCGGAACCTGGAAGGCAAGCTCTACCGGATCACGGTTGCGCATCGCAAGTTGATCACGCCGGCGGAAGTGAAGCTGATCGGCGGCGACTACCGGCTCAACTGATCGCGGCGTCCCCAGGCTATTGCAGCCCAGCTACGGCGGGGCGCGCGAATCGGGTTAGCACGGCCCCACACAGGCTGTGCATATGGCAGGCTCCACATCTCAACCGCCGCGCATTGCGCCCCGTCTCGTGTCCTCGCTGGAGGAGGCGGTCGCCGCCCGGCGTGCGCGTGCGTCCGCGCCCGATGAATGGCCGGTAGGCCAGCTTCTGCATGCGATGCACACGGTAAAGGCGGCGCGCTTCATCGCCGCCCAGCGCTACGAGCGCAAAAACCTAGTGTCGACGTTCGCGCTGTCGATGGTCTCGCTCTATTTCGTCGGCCTGGCGGTCTGGCAGGCGATTTATGGGGCGGGGCTCGGAGAAGCGGCCAACCGGCTGATCACGCTCGTCTCCATCATGTCGTCGGTCTTCACGCTGGTGCTGGCCTTGATCGAGTCCATGAACGACTACAAGATCAAAGCGCACCACATGCATACCTGTGCCTTGGCGGTGAACGACCTGTTCCACGAGCTGCGGCTGATGCCGCAGCCGGACGTGACCGTCGTTCAGGATTTTCGCCGGCGCTACAACGATGTGGTGCGCGGCTGCCCCTATAACCACGCCCGTGTCGACTACCTGATGGCCCGCGCCCAGCGCAGCGTGCCGCGTACCGACAAGGTGACGGCCTACCTGCGCTACGGACTGGACGTCTACGGGCTGTACGCCGTGTGCCTCCTGGTGCCGCCCCTGGTGCTCCTGCTGTTCGCCTAGCCAACGGGATCTATTCAGTGCACAGCGTCGGGGAATTCGCGCCGGCTGTTACCAGCTGACATTAACGCCGCCCGGCAATGCGGCTATGGTCGCGCGTCGGCGGTACGGCACCCGCACCGCCTTGCCGCCGACGGGGGGCCGGTCTCGCCCGCAGTGGGGCCGGTCCCTGCGTGGCCTCCGTCAGATCTCGCCGCGCTTGCCGGCGATGATGTCCCACGCCGCGTTGATCTGCTTGGTGCGCAGCTCGCGCAGGGCGCGGTCGGCCTCGTCGCGGGCGAGGTCGGGGTGCCAGCTCTGGCGCAAGCCGTCGACGATCTTCTTCATGGCGGCGAGGTTCGCATCGGGCGTCACGCCCATGCCGAGGATTTCCATCGCTTCGTTGCGCGTGCGCGGGATGTGGGAGCCCATGGCCGGCGGCGCATAGCGCAGGGGTTGCGGCGGCGGCGAAGGCTGACGCACGGTCACGGCGCCGGATGCCTGCGGCGCGGGTTGCGGTCTTGGCCTGTAAAGGGGAGCAGCCGCGACGTCCTGCGGCCGTCCTGCAGCCTGCAAGTGCTCACGCCTCCGCGCCATGAAGAACAGCACGAGCAGGGCCGTCGTCAGAACCATAAAGGCGGCGAACACGCCGGTCGCTGGGCTGATGGCCGAGAACATCAGTAGCGCCAGCGGGCTCGACGATGTCTCGGGCGCTGCTTCCGGCTCGGCAGCGGCGCGCGGCGGCTCTGATTTGGTGATCGTTCCCGTGGTTTCGGGTGCGCGCTGCGGCGGCGCCTGTTCCACTGGTTGAGGCGCCGGCACGGTCGCGACCGCGTCGTTGCGATTGATGACCCTCGGTACAATCGCATCGCCTTCAGCGGGCGGCGAGGGCCGCACGGCGGGCTTGGGCGCAGGCGGCGCGGGGGCGGCTGACACCTTGGGTGCCGGCGCGGGCGGCGCTGGTTTTGGTGCGGCCTCCTGAGTCCTCGGCGCGGCCGGCTCTGGCGGCGGGGGGGCGGGCGTCTCGCTGCGTGCAACCTTTGGCGGCGGCGCGGGCTCGGGTGCCGATGCGCTGGGCGGCGCGGTAGGCAGGGGCGGCGCCGCGCTGACCGAAGGAGGCGCGGCCGTCACAAAGTATCCCTCGATGCCGAGCATCGGCGCGAAACCCGCCGGCATCGCGACAACGGGCGGCGCCATCGCGCGACGATCATCGCAGTAGCGCCGCATGCGGCCGAAGGCGTCGAAATTGCGCGAGCGCCGCGCGCACGGATCGTCTTCCTCGAAGCTCCACGACGGTGGCATGCGCACGATCAGCCGGCCTTCGTCGAACCAGACGCGCTGCGTACGCCGGTCGTGGTTGGCGGCGGCGATGACGGCGGTCCAGGGCACGCGCGCGCCGTCGCAGTCGAGATCGAAGCGATGCACCGTCCAGGTCCGGCACATGTCGCGGTTGACGGGCGAGCATGCCGTGAACGTGCGCTGCTCGCGGCGGCCGATGATCTGATGGCTTTGCTCAGGTCCGGGGGCCAGCAGCGGGCGGCCGCCCGAAATGATGCAGGAGTAAGGCATCACCAGCAGCTCGCTGGCGGAAGCCGGCGCGATGCCCGCTGTCAGCAAGGCCAGGATAAAGCTCGCACGCTGTCTCAACGTACGCATGCGTCTCCCCGCAATTCAAAGGCGATTCCAAGGGCGATTCTTGGTCGCCTTGGTACGTCACGGGTGCGGCCGCAGCTTGTCAGCTTTGTGGCCGCCCCGCGTCGGCGATTGGTTAAGGCGCGCGCTCGTTCATGATCCGGTTCAGCTCGCGCTCCTCCCAGTTTGCAACCGCCTTTGGCTTGCTCCCAAATACGGCCAGGGCGTGGGCGACCACGCCGATGCCCCAACCGGCAAAAACCCACTGCACCCACCACTGGCGGCCTGCGGCGAGGTTCAGAACGAAAAGTCCGGTCAGGATCACCGCGTAGATGGCGAGGTGGATGTAGAACCCCTTGCGGGCCGCCACCTGGCGTTTCGCCTCCGCCAACCGGGCCTCGTAGGACGCGGGCGTGCCGCTGACTTCAGTCATGGTCGTCTCTCTTTCTCTTGCTCAGGATAAGGCAACGGCGGGGCGGTGGGCCGGTTCCGGCTGGCCCGTTCCCCACAGTCGCCGATGTAGCCTGTCCAGAAGAAGATAGATCACCGGTGTCGTATACAAGGTCAGGACCTGCGACACGATGAGCCCGCCGATGATGGCGATGCCGAGCGGCCGCCGCAGTTCCGAGCCCGGCCCGACGGCAATCGCCAGAGGCACGGCACCCAGCAGCGCGGCAAACGTCGTCATCATGATCGGGCGGAAGCGCACCAGGCACGCCTCGCGTATGGCCGCCACCGGCGAAAGGCCGCGTTCCCGCTCACCCTCCAGCGCGAAGTCGACCATCATGATGCCGTTCTTCTTCACGATGCCGATCAGCAGGATGATGCCGATGAAGGCAATCACGGTCAGCTCCATGCTGGCGAGCTGCAGCGCAAGCAGCGCACCGAGGCCGGCTGACGGCAGGGTCGAGATGATCGTCAGGGGATGAGCCAGGCTCTCGTAGAGCACGCCGAGCACGATATACACCGCCAGCAGTGCCGCCACGATCAGTAGCACCTGCAGGCCCGCTTGCTGCTGGTAGGCTTTCGCGTCTCCAGCCGGTTCAGCGCGAATGGAGTCCGGCATTCTGAGCTCGGCCACGGCCTTCTGGATCGCTGCCTGCGCGTCCGCGAGCGTCATGTCCTCCTCGATTCCGTAGTTGATGGTGACCGAGGGAAACGAGCCTTGATGATTGACGACGAGCGGCGCCAGCGTCTCGCGCACCTCGATCAGCGCGCTGAGCGGCACCTGCACGCCGTCCCGGCCCGGTACGAAGACGCGTGCGAGATCCGAGGGTGAGCGCTGGAAATGCGGCTCCACCTCCAGCACCACCCGGTACTGGTTGCGCTCCGTGTAAATGTTGGAGATCTGCCGCTGCGAGAAGGCGTTGTTGAGCGCGGCGTTGATGGACGATACCTGCACGCCGAGACGTGCAGCCGCCTGGCGGTTGATGGTGATGTTGGCCTGCAGGCCGCCCTTCTCCCGGTCGGTCGACACGTCGGTCAGGCCCGGCACGTTGCCCAGGCGATCGACGACCTTAGGCACCCATTCGTACAAGGCTTCGAAGTCCGGGCTCCAGAACGTGAACTGGTACTGCGAGCGCCCTTGGCGCGCGCCGGCGCGGATGTCACGCGCGGTGAAAAAGAAGACGTCGAGGCCCTGGATGCCCGATAGCGCACGGCGCAAGCGCATCGTGACCTGCTGGGTGGTGATGCCGCCGCGCTCCGCCAGGGGCTTCAGGCTTATGAACATGCGGCCCTGGTTGACCGATGCGGTGAAGCCCGATGCGCCGACGGACGAGCCCACGCCGGAAACCGCCGGATCGGCAAGGACCAGGTCGAGGGCCCGCTGCTGCAGTTTGGCCATGGCCTCGAAGGAGATGTCGCCCGCCGCGCGGGTTGAGCTGATGATCAGGCCGGTGTCGTCTTCGGGGAAGTAACCCTTCGGTGTCTTGATGTAGAGGTTGGCGGTGGCCACCACGGTGGCCAGCATGACGACCATGGTCAGGAAGCGGTGCCGCAGCGCCACGTCCAGCGTGCGCGCGTAGAGCCACAACGCCCACCCCATCACGAATTCCACCGCGCGGTCGAGGCGGGTGGCATTTGGGCTGGGGCCGGCCCTGACGAAGTGCGCGCAGATCATCGGCGTCACTGTAAGCGACACCAGGGTCGACACCGCGATCGCAAACACCAGCGTAACGGAGAACTCCCGCAACAGGCGGCCGACGATACCCTCCATGAACAGCAGGGGGATGAATGCCGCCACCAGCGAGATGCCGATCGAGATGACGGTGAAGCCGATCTGGCGCGCGCCATCGAGGGCAGCGCGCATGGGCGTGGCGCCGCGCTCCAGGTTGCGAAACATATTCTCGATCATCACGATGGCGTCGTCGACGACGAAGCCGACAGACACGGCGAGCGCCATCAGGGTCAGGTTGTTGACCGAGAACCCGGCCAGCCACATCGCCGCGCAGGTTCCGGCCAGCGACAGCGGCACGGTGATGCCCGCCGCGATCGTTGGCGTACCCCGCCGCAGGAACAGGAACACCACCAGCATCACGAGCGCGATCGACAGCGCGAGCGTGAGCTGCATGTCGTGCACGCTGGCGCGCAGCGTGGTGGTCCGGTCAGAGAGCACCGAAATTTCGATGCCCTCGGGCACCCAGCGCCTGATCTCGGGCAGCGCCTCGCGGATGCGATCCACCGTGTCGATCACGTTGGCATCCGCGCTCTTGGTGATGGTGAGAAGGATGGCGGGCTGGTTGTTGAACATCGCGGCGGAGCGCGAGTTGCGCGTTGCCTGGCGCACGTCGGCGACGGCCGAAAGACGCAGCACGTCGCCCTTGGCGGTCTTGACGACGATGTTCTTGTAGTCCTCGACGTTGCGGATCTGGGCGTTGGTCTCCAATGCGATGGCCTGTGTCGCGCCCTCTATGATCCCGAGCGGTGCCAGCGCGTTGGCCTTGACGATGGCCGTGCGCACGTCGTCGACGCTGACCCCCATGCTGGAGAGCAGCATCGGGTTTACGCGCACGCGAATGGCCGGCTGCTCGGCACCCGCGGCGGTCACCTCGGCCACGCCTTCGATCTGCGAGAGGCGCTGGACAATGACGGTGTCGGCGGCGTCGTAAATATCGCTGGCGGGAATTGTCTTGGAGGTGAGCGCCAGGATCAGGATGGGCGAGGCGGCCGGGTTCGATTTCTTGAAGGCGGGCAGCGTCGGCATGTCCGCCGGCAAATCGGTGGCCGCGGCGTTGATGGCGGCTTGCACATCTTGCGCCGCACCCACGATATCGCGCGAGAGATCGAACTGGATGGCGATGCGCGTCGAGCCGAGCGAGCTGACCGACGTCAGCTCATTGACGCCCGGGATCTCGCCGAGCCGCCGCTCCAGCGGCGCGGCGACGCGGGCGGCCATGGTTTCGGGGTCCGCGCCGGGCAGGCTCGCCGACACCCGGATGGTCGGGAACTCGACCGTCGGCAGGCTCGCCACCGGCAGATTGAAGTAGGCGACGAGGCCGATCAGAAACAGCCCCGCCGCCAGCAGGGTGGTGCCGATCGGCCGTTCGATGAAGGGCTGGGAGAAGCTCACGGGGCTCTACTCCGCAGGCTCGGGCGCAGGCTTTGCCGGTGACGGAGCAAGGCGCTCACGCACGCGCTCCATGGCAAGGTAGATCGCCGGCGTCGTGTAGAGGGTGAGGAGCTGGCTCAAGAGCAGGCCGCCGATGATCGACACGCCGAGCGGGTTCCTGAGCTCCGAGCCGATGCCGGATTCCAGCGCCAGCGGCAGCGCCCCGAACAGGGCCGCGAGCGTCGTCATCATGATCGGCCGGAAGCGCAGCAGGGCGGCCTGCACGATCGACTCCTGCGGCGACATCCCCCGCGTGCGCTCAGCCTCCAGCGCGAAGTCGATCATCATGATCGCGTTCTTCTTGACGATACCCATCAGCAGCACGATGCCGATCAGCGCGATGAACGAGAAGTCCATGCCGGCCAGCATTAGCGCCAGCAGCGCGCCGATGCCCGCGGAGGGCAGCGTGGTGAGGATCGTGAAGGGGTGCACGAAGCTCTCGTAGAGTACGCCCAGCACGATGTAGATGGTGATGACCGCGGCCAGGATCAGCCAGGGCTGTCCCGCCAGCGAACGGGTGAACTCGTCGGCCTCACCCGAGAAGCTTCCTGTGACGGAGGTGGGCATGGCGATCCCACGCTCGGCGGTCGCAAACGCCGTCACGGCGTCGCTCAGCGAGGCACCCGGGGCGAGATTGAAGCTGATGGTCACGGACGGGAACTGGTCCTGGTGCTGCAACACGAGGGGCGCCGTGCGGCGCTCGATACGGGCAACGGCGCTCAGCGGCACTTGCGCGCCGGTCGCAGCCGGCACGTACACGCGCGACAGCGCGGCGGGGTCACTCTGGTATTGCGGCAGCGCTTCCAGGATGACGCGATACTGGTTGGCTTGCGCGTAGATCGTGGAGATCTGGCGCTGGCCGAAGGCGTCGTTGAGGGCGTCGTTGATGGATTGCATCGAGATCCCGAGCCGTCCCGCGGACTCGCGATCGACCTTCACCAGCGCGCGCAAGCCGCCGTCCTGCGCCTCCGAGACGACATCGCGCAAGGCGGGCGCCGATTTCAACCTCTCCACCAGCCGTCCGGACCAGGTCGATACGTCCTCCGCGCTGCTGCTCACCAGCGTATACTGATACTGGGAGCGGCTCGCGCGCGTGCTGATCTGCACCTCCTGCACCGGCTGGAAGTACACGCGCACGCCCGGGATCGCGTCCACGGCGTGCTGCAGCCGCTCGACGATGGCCGTGACGTGTGAGGGCCGGTTGCGGCGCTCCCTCAGCGTGATCTTCAGGTGTCCCGCGTTGGGCGTGGGGTTTATGGAGCTGACACCGACGACCGACACCACGCCGCTCACGTCGGCATCCTTGCGGATGGCGTCTGCCACCCTATCCTGCAGCCGTTCCATCTCGGCGAACGACACGTCCGGGCCCGCCTCGATCACGCCGGTGATCAGCCCCGTGTCCTGTACAGGCAGAAACCCCTTGGGAATCGCGATGTACAACCCGACGGTGATGACCAGTGTTGCCGCCGTCACCAGCAGCGTTCCCGTCTCATGCCTGAGCACGAACAGCAGCGACCGATGGTACAGACCGACGACGCCGTCCACCAGTCCATTGAAGAAACGCGACACGCGGCTGCTGCTGCCGCTGCTGTCCTTCAGCATGCGTGCGCACATCATGGGGGTCAACGTCAGCGAGACCACGGCCGAGATGACGACGGCGATGGTCAGCGTCAGCGCAAACTCGCGGAACATGCGGCCGACGAGACCCGCCATGAACAGCAGCGGGATGAAGACGGCGATCAGCGACAGCGTCAGCGAGATGATAGTGAACCCGATCTCGCGTGCACCGTCGAGGGCGGCTTGCAGCGGCGATGCCCCGCGCTCCCTGTGCCGGACGATATTCTCGATCATAACGATGGCATCGTCGACGACGAAGCCGGTGCCGATCGTCAGCGCCATCAGCGACAGGTTGTCGAGAGAAAACCCGCAAAACCACATCACGCCGAACGTGGCGATCAGTGACACCGGGAGCGCCACGCCCGCGATGATGGTCGCGCGGCCCGAGCGCAGGAACAGCAGCACGACCAGCACGACCAGGGCCACGCTGAGGCACAGCGTGAACTGCACGTCGCGCACGGAGGCCTGGATCGTTCCGGTCCGGTCATGAACGACCGTCAGGTTTATCCCCGCGGGAATCGCGCGCTCGATGCGCGGCAGCTCCGCCCTGATGCGCCGCACCGTCTCGATCACGTTGGCGCCGGGCTGGCGGTAGACATCCACCACCACCGCCGGGGTGTCTTGATACCACCCCCCGACCTTGGTGTTCTCCAGGCCGTCCACCACCTGCGCCACGTCCTTGATCAGGACCGGGGCGTTGTTGCGATACGCTACGATCACATCCCGATAGGCGGAGGCCTCCGTGATCTGGTCGTTGGAGGAGATGGTGTAGGACTGGTACAGCCCGTCCAGCGACCCCTTCGGCCCGGACACGTTGGCTGCCGCGATCGCGCTGCGCAAATCGGCCATGCTGAGCCCGTAGGCCGCGAGCCGCGCCAGGTCCGCCTGGATGCGCACCGCCGGCTTGATGCCGCCTTCGATCGATACGTGCCCGACGCCCGCCACGGAGGCGAGCCGCTGCGTCATCAGCGTATCCGCGAGATCGGAAAGCCCGCGCAGCGGTACCGTTTCGGACGTCAGCGCCAGCGTGATGATCGGCGTGTCGGCCGGATTGAGCTTCGCGTACGTCGGCGGATAGGGCAGCGTGCGTGGTAGCGTTGATCCCGCGGCGTTGATTGCCGCCTGCACGTCCTGCGCTGCCGCGTCGATGTCCCGCGTCAGCGTGAACTGCAGTGTGATCTGGCTGATGCCGTAGGAGGACGAGGACGTCATCGAGGCCAGCGCCGGGATCTGCCCAAGCTGCCGTTCCAGCGGCGCCGTGACAAGGTTCGCCATGGTGTCGGGGTTGGCCCCCGGCAGCTGCGTCGTCACCTGGATGGTGGGAAAGTCCACCTGCGGTAGCGACGACACCGGCAGCCACAGGTAGCCCAGCAGTCCGCACAGCGTCACCGCGATCCCCAGCAGGCTGGTTGCAATCGGGCGCCTGATGTAGGGACCGGAAACGTTCATTCGGTCGAGCTGCTTTCCCGCGCGCGCTTGCCCCGGGCAACGGCCTCGGCCGCCGCTGTCTTGCACGCCTCGGAGAGTTGTGCGGTGTTGGCTTCCAGACAGGCGCGGATGGCGCTGCGCGAGCGCTCTACGTTCGCACAGAAGCGCTTCATGTCGTCGGCGCACGCCGCGCGCATCTTGGCGGCGCGATCCGCCGGCGACGCGCCAGGTGCTGGCGGTGGGGGCTCGTTCTCGGGCAGACTGATGGTGGCGCCGTCGCGCAAGCGGCTGAAACCGGTCGTCACCACGCGATCCGCACTGGTGATCCCCTGAGAAATGACCGCCTCGGTTTCTGTCTGGTATGCGACCGTGAGCGGACGCAGCGCGACGCGGTCCTCGCTCTGGATCACATACGCAAAGGTCCCGTTCGGTCCCCGTTGCACGGCCGGCGTCGGGATGACGACAACCTGCTGCAATGTGTCGACATGCAGCCGCACGTTGACGAACTGGCCGGGCCACAGTTGCAGGTTCGCGTTCGCGAATTCCGCCTTGAGGCGGATAGTGCCCGTCGATTGATCCACCTGGTTGTCCACGACCTGCAGCGTGCCGGTGTCGAGCACGGTCTTGCCGCCGGCATCGAGGGCGTCGGTCCTCGGGGGACCCTTGGCGAGGGCCGCGTTGATGCGGCCAAGCTGCTGCTGCGGCAGTGTGAACAGCACGCTGATGGGGCGCAACTCGGTGATCACCACGATCCCCGCATCCGACGCGCGCACCAGGTTGCCCTCGTCCACCATGCGAATGCCGGTGCGCCCGCCAAGGGGAGACAAGATGGTGGTATAGGAGAGGAATGCCTTCGCGTTGGCGATGGCCGCGTCGTCGACTTTGATCTGCGCCGTGAGCTGATCGACCAGCGCGCGCTGCGTATCGATGGTCTTCTGCGCGATGATGTTGCCGCCGAGCTGTGTGTAACGCTCCAGGTCCTTGCGCGCGTTGTCGAGCTGTGCCTCGTCCAGCGCCTTCTTGGCGACGGCCTGGTCGAGCTGGGCCTGATAGGTAGAGGGATCGATCTTGGCCAGCAGGTCGCCCTGCTTGACCTCCTGCCCCTCCTTGAAATTGATGCTCAGGATGCGGCCGTCCACCTGCGGGCGCACCGTCACCGTGTTGCGCGCCTTGGCCGTGCCGACCCCATCCAGGTAGATCGGCATATCGGCAATGCGTGCCTGCGCAGCCGTCACCGGCACCGCCGCGTCCTTCATCATCTGCCGGCCGCCGGCCTGCTTCTGGGCGGTGGGGATCATGGACAGGTAGATGATCGCGGCGGCAATGGCGGCGGTCACGACAACAGCAGCTAGCCGCTTGAAGAATTTTGCCACGCACGATCCTCTCAGGGGCAAACCCGGCTGGGTGCCTCGCGCAACCCGCAACGAAAACGGGCGGGATTAACGAAACCGTCGCATTCTAGCGGCGATCGCTGTGTAAAGCTTGGCGGGTGCAGAAAAATTGCTTCCCATCCTTACAGCGGGATGCCGTGGCAAACCGGCACCATAGGGCTTGGCCGGGCTGCAGAATCCAACAACCAACCCTCCAGCCAAAAGCAAAGGGGCCGCTTGCGCGGCCCCCAAGTTCGTCCGGTTGCGGAGGGGTTACTGCAGGCCCTCCACGCAAACAGTGGCTAGGCCCTTGAAGTTCGGAATGGTTCGATAAACCATGTTGATGCGATCGATGCGGCGGCCGCGATCACCCGCCAGATCGAGCGGACGTGTCCGGTCGCCCTGGCGAATGACGTTCCTCACCCGGATGTCGTCGCGCTCTCCGCTGGCATAGACGACCTCCAGATCCAGGATTTCCACGTCGGCGCCGCGCACGTATAGGCGGATCGCCTGGAAGCGGCCCTCGCGCCGGCCGACATCGATGCTGTCGCGGTCCCTGCCGAACAAGGAAACCTGCTTGCAGCCAAGTTCCGACCAGTCGCGGCCGCGGTCCCGGTCGCGATCCCTGTCTCTGTCACGATCGCGATCGCCAATCATTGGCGGTGGCCCGACCATGCTCGGCGGTGGACCGTCCATGCGTCGCGACGGCTCGCCGAATACACGCATGATGGCCTGGCCTGAGAAGTTCGGTCGTGAACGGTAGGTGAACTCGATATCGCGCAGGTAGCTGCGGTCGCCGCGCAGCTCGATCGGCATGTCGTCACCGTCCCGGATCACCCGGTCGACGCGGAAGTCTTCGCCGTATCCGTTGAGGTATACGAGCCGCACGTTGATCAGATGGATATCGCTGCCTTCGGCGACGAGATGAAGGCTGCGGAAGGCGCGGGTTCTGTACCACTCTTCCGGCTGATTGATTCTCACGACGTCGCGGTCGACCCTGAAACCGACGCGCTTCTCGCCCAGCAATTGCCACTCGCCGCGATAGCCGCGGTCACGGCGCTGCGCGAATGCATCCGTCGCCATGACGCCTGCCATGACGACTGCTACAGCAACGGCCCACCATCGTGTGCCACGCATGAATTTCCTCCTCACATTCCGTTCCGCACAATTTGTCCGATACCTGAAAGACATTGCCGGACATCGCGGCGCGATCATGGCTGAATGCTGTACGTCCACTCAGGATTTGTCGAGGCAGCAGACCACCTCATGGCCGCGGCCTGGGCGGGAAGCTTCGATCTTTCAACGGGCTAGGTGAAACGAGCTGGTTCGGGTGCGCTAGTACTTCACCGTGCAGCCGTAGGGCCGCGCCGACGCAACCGGAACGGGTTTGCCCGCCGCGATGGCATCCAGCGTCTCGCGAACATAATTGCGCGCCGTCTTGACAGTGGCATGGTTCGCGGAAGGCTGGTCGTCGATGCCGCCCATGAAGACCAGGGTGCCGTCACCGTTGATGACGTACATGTGCGGCGTGGTCTGGGCCGCATACAACCGCCCCAAGTCTCCCTTTGGATCGAGGATCACCGCAGATGGTCGCGCCCGCCGCGTCTCTGTCAGCTGGTCCGCTTCGCGTGCTTCGACGTAGCCTTGCGAGCCCGGGCGCGACGAGACGACGGTGAGCCAGATTGTGCCCGATCCTGTCGCGGCCTGTTGCAAGGCTTGCATGTTGCCGGTCGCGTAGTGCTTCACGGTGTAGGGGCACTCGTGATTGGTCCATTCCAGAACCACGACCTTGCCGCGATAATCCGCGAGCGCGTGGCGCTTACCCCCGCTGTCCGTTGCGGTAAACTGGGGCGCTGCCACGCCGGTCTGCGGCGCCGCGCTCGCGCGTGTAGCTCCGCCCAAGGTCGCCCCGACAAGAGACAGGGTGGTGGCAATTCCTGCCACCGCTTCACGCCGCGAAATAACGAGCGCCATCGCAACCTCCATGAAACCAATGCTGCGACACTTACAGGCTGAGGGCGGCAAACGCCACTCAATCCGAGTTGATCGGGTGTGGGCCCAAGCGCTTCCGTAGTGTTACGCTATTCTGCCGCCGCCCTTTTTCCGAATGACCACGACCGAGGGACGGGGCGGCATGGCAGGGTTGAAGTCCGGCCAGCGCGTTGCCGGGTCCTCGAATGTCGAGTCTTTGCCGAACTGCTTCCAGTCTCGCACTCCGTCGGTGGCGGGGTGCTGCACGGCGAGGAACAGCGTCTCGCCATCCGGCGTGAAGCATGTCCCGCACACCTCCGCGCCCACCGGAGCACGGAAGAACAGCTTCGGCAGTCCGCGCGTCGCCCCTTCAGTCCCCAGCGCATAGAACCCGTCGGCCTTGTTCGTGCCTTTCGACCATGACGAGCCTTGATCGGTGGAAATCCAAAGCCGCCCGTCGGCGTCGAACGTGCAGTTGTCGGGGCAGGCAAACCAGCCATCGGCGCTGGTCGCCGTATTCCATCGCGCGCCGACGCTCGCAATGGTGGGGTCGCCACAGGTCACCAACATATCCCATTTGAACTTGTCCGCCGCGTGATCGCCGCCCGGTGCCGTCATCTCGACGATATGTCCGAACGCGTTCTGCGCGCGCGGGTTGGCCTTGTCGACCTCCTCTGGTTTCCGCCGCTCGTTGTTGGTGAGCATGATGTAAACCGTGCCGTTGCTCGGATGCGGCTGCACATCCTCCGGCCGATCCATGCGCGTTGCCTTCAGAAGGTCCGCCGCAAGGCGCACATCGATCATAACGTCCGCCTGCGAGTGAAATCCGTTCTCGGGTGTGAGCGGCCCGGTGCCGAACGCCAGCGGCAGCCAGGCCGCCGTGCCGTCCTCGTCGAAGCGCGCGACGGAAAGCGTCCCCTCCGACAGCAGCCGGATGTTGTGCGCCTTGTCGCCCGGCCGATATGTACCAGCCGATACGAAACGATAGACGTACTCGAAGCGCGAATCGTCGCCGGTATAGACCACCACGCGGCCGTCGCCGTTGACGACCATCTCAGCACCCTCGTGGCTGCAGCGGCCCAGCGCGGTGTGCTTTACGGGGCGCGACTGCGGGTCCAGCGGGTCAATCTCCACGATCCAACCGAAACGGTTGCATTCGTTTTCTTCCTTCTCGACATTGAAGCGGTCGTGGTGCCTACCCCAGCTCACCCAGTTCGACGGCACGCCGTAGCGCTCGTAGCTCTTCTGCTGCGCGCCGCCGAAGCCCCTGTTGAGGCGACGCCCATTTTCGCCGACCTTGTCCGTCCAGAAGTAGCCGTGGAAGTTCTCCTCGCCCGTCAGGTAAGTGCCCCAAGGCGTCTGTCCGCCCGCGCAGTTGTTGAGGGTGCCCAATAGCTTCAACCCCGCCGGATCGGCCGCCGTTTTCAGCCGCGCGTGCGCCGCCGCTGGCCCGTCCACCGTCATCTCGGTTGCCGCGGTGATGCGCCGGTTGAAGCGGCTGTCGAGCACCGGCTGCCATTTGCCCTCCCGCAGTGCCACCTCGAGCACGCTGACGCCGTGCGCGGCAATCTGAACCTCCACATGCTCGGGCGTGATCTTCACGAAATGGTTGCGATCCGGCCGCCCGCCGATACCGGCAAACATTACCTCCGGGTTCACGTACTCATGATTGATGCACAACACTCCGCGCGCACTGCCCTCGAGCGGGAAGTACGCCATGTAGTCGTTGTTGTAACCGAACCGGCGCACCTGTTCCTCGCCGGTCTGCCTGTTCGGGTCGAACGGCGCCATTCCGGGGAAGAGAGGGTCTCCCCAGCGGATCATCACGTCAGCGGTATAGCCCTCTGCCACGTGATGCGTCTCGTCGACACCGGCCTTCAACTCCGCAAAGTCGAATGGCCGCATTTCCGCTGCGCCGGCAGGTGGCGCCGTCAACGCCGCGCCGCCGAACAGAAGCGTTGTCGCCGTGACGCCAAGTGATCCCTTCAGCATCTCCCGCCGGCTGAAGCGCCGCGCAATGACCGCGCCGATGGTGTCATTCGCCGGCGCTGACCTCGGAATATCGTCGAACGCCTCCGCCGCCTCGGCCGTGCAGGAGAAGCCGTCGTCGTCCGCGTGGGTCATGTGAGAGGTCCAGCTGTCTTTCAGCACCTTCAGCACAGTCCTATGACGGCTGCATGTCAATTGCCAGATGCTAGGCACCCGCCATTTGCGGCTGCCGTGCCAGCACGCACCGGCACATCCCATCCGCAAAATCAACGATAGGCGGGTCCTCCCGGCTGCATTCCGGCAGCCGCACCGCACAGCGCGGATGATAGTGACACCCCGGCGGCGGGTTTTCCGGCGACGGCACGTCGCCCAGAGCAACCGGCCGCATGCGCCGCTGCGCCGGATCGAGGGACGGCACGGAGGCCAGCAACGCCTTCGTGTAGGGATGCCGCGGCTCGGTGAATATCCGCTCCGCCGGCCCGGTCTCCACGATGCGGCCGAGGTACATCACGGCCACCCGGTCGGCGAAATAACGCACCACGCCCAGGTCGTGCGTGATGAACAGGAATGTTAGCTTGCGGTCCCTCTTCAGATCGCTCAGCAGGTTCAGGATCTGCGCCTGGATCGACACATCGAGCGCCGAGGTCGCCTCATCGCAGATCAGCAGCGCCGGATCGACCGCCAGCGCGCGCGCGATTGAGATGCGTTGTCGTTGCCCGCCTGAGAATTCGTGCGGATAGCGCCACATCGCCTCCGGATCGAGGCTCACCTTGCGCATCAGCCCCGCCACGCGCTCGGTCCGCTCGTCGTGGCTGGCGCCGATGCCGAACGCTTCCATGCCTTCCGCGATGGCGTCGCGCACCGTGAAGCGTGGGTCGAGCGCCGAGCCGGGGTCCTGCATCACGATCTGCATCCTCTGCCGGTAGGCATGAAAGTCCGCATTTGAAAGCGTGGTGAGTTCGCTCCCCTCGAACCGGATGCTCCCGCTCGTTACGTCCGTCAGCCGCAACACGGAACGTCCCACCGTCGTCTTGCCGCAGCCCGACTCTCCTACCAGTGCCAGCGTCTCGCCCGGCATGATCGCTAGATCGAGGCCGTCCACTGCCTTCACCTGCCCCGTCACACGCTGCAGCACGCCGCTGCGGATCGGATACCAGGTACGTAGCTCCTGTAGCTGCAGCAGGGGCGTTCGCGCGGCCACCGTCATGACGGCACCTTGGCGGTGAGGAGATGGCAGCGCGCGGCTTGCGTGACCGACACTCGTGTATTCTGCGGCGCCTCGTGCAGGCACCGCTCGAAGACATGGGGGCAACGCGTGTTGAAGCGGCAGCCTGCCGGCCACTGCCCTGGGCGCGGCACCACGCCTTGAATTTCCTCCAGCCGCCCGCCGCGGCTCTCCGCGCGTGGGATCGACTTGAGCAGGCCTTGCGAATAGGGGTGCTGCGGCCGCGCCAGCAGGTCCTCGCGCGTGCCCTCCTCGACGATCTGGCCGGCGTACATCACCGCCACCCGGTCGGCGAGTTCGTTCACGACGCCGAAGTCGTGCGTGATGAGCAGCACAGCCGTGCCCGTGCTGGTTGTCAGGTTGCGGATCAGGTCGAGGATCTGCGCGCGGATGGTGGCGTCGAGGGCCGTGGTCGGTTCATCCGCGATCAGCAGCCGCGGCTTCAGCGCCATTGCCATCGCGATCATCACGCGTTGCTTGAGCCCGCCGGACAGCTGATGCGGATAAGCATCCACGCGTCTGTGCGGATCGGGAATGCCGACCATCTCGAACAGGTCGACGACCTGCATGCGCGCCGCAAACGGCGATATGTCCGAGTGCAGCGCGATCGCCTCCTGCACCTGCGCGCCTACTCGAACCACCGGGTTGAGGCTTGTCATCGGCTCCTGGAAAATCATCGCCATGCGCTGCCCGCGCACGCTGCGCATCTCGGTAGCGGGCAGTGCCAGGATGTTCCGCCCTTCGAACAGCACGCGGCTTCCTGCATCAATGCGCAGCGGCGGCGGCACCAGGCGCATGATTGCCAGCGCCGTCATCGATTTGCCGCAGCCCGATTCCCCCACCAGCGCCAGCGTCTCGCCCGGCGACACCGTCAGGTTGATGCCGTCGACGATACGCACGCGCTCCGCCCCGCCCGGAGCCGACACGGTCAGTTGCTCGACGGCCAGCAGGGGTGCGCTCATTGGCCCTCGCGGCGCGTGCGCGGGTCGGCGATGTCGCGCATCGCATCCGCCACGGTGTTGACGGCGAGCACCAGCACGAACAGCAGAATCGAGGCGCCGGCGAGGTTCCACCAGATGATCGGCGTCCGTGACAACTCATTCCGCGCCTGGTCGATCATCTGGCCCCAACTCCCCTCCACGCCGATGCCGAGGTAGGACAGGATCGTCTCCGACAACACCAGCCCGGTGAACGTCAGCGCGAACGTGATGATGATGAGGTGTGCGATGTTGGGCAGGATGTGGCGGAAGATGATCCTGGCATCCGACACGCCGAGCGCCCGCGCCGCCTGCACGAAGTCCGACTCGCGCAGCTTCAGCGTCTCCCCGCGCGCAATCCGGCAAAAATGCACCCACCCGGTTACACCGAGAGCGATGCACACCTGCACCGTTCCCTTGCCCAGCGCCATTATCAGCGCGATCAGCAGGAGAAGACTCGGCACCGAGGCCAGCACCGTCATGGCGAAGAACACCCCGTCGTCGATGCGGCGCCCAAAATAACCCGCGCTGACGCCAAACAGCAGCGCGATAGGAATCACGACAAGACTCGTGAATGCCCCGATCAGCAGTGCCACCCGCACGCCTTTCAAGGCGCGATAGACCACGTCGCGGCCGAGGATGTCTGTTCCAAGCAGATGCGAACCGGGATAGGCGAGCGGTTTGCCGCCGTAGAACGCCACCTTCGCCAGCGGTGCGGAGTAGCTCGCTTCCTTGAACGTCTCCGGCTGGAAGATGCGGTCGATGATGGAGCGAGCCTGGAACGCGGCCAGATTGTCGCCGTCGCGCGCGCCGCCGACCCACGAGACGGAGTCGAGCAGCGCAATGACCACGAACACACCGATCACGATCAGCGCCAGCCGTCGCCGCCGCCACAACTCGCGCGCACTTTCACGCCAGTAGCGGCTGCGCGAGGCGGCACGTACCAGCCAGATCGCACCGGCGATCAGCAGCAGGACGACAATGTTGGAGAGCCATGACATCGCTGCTTCCTAGCTCAACCGTACGCGAGGATCGGCCAGCGCGTAGCTGACGTCGGTCAGCAGCTGCCCGGCGATGAACAGGAGCGCGCCGAGGAACACCATGGTGCGCAGTGTGGCGAAGTCGTTGCTCTGGATGGCCTCCACCGTCAGCGAGCCAAGACCCGGAATGCCGAAGAACGATTCCAGCAGCAGCGCGCCGGTGAACAGGAACGGGATCGCCAGCACCACATTGGTGAGAATGGGGATCAGCGCGTTGCGCAGCACGTGCCGCACCATGATGCGCGCATCGCCCGCGCCCTTGGCGCGCGCGGTGCGCACGTAGTCGCGGTTCATCTCCTCGATGAAGACTGTGCGGTAGAGGCGTACGTCCGCCCCGAAGCCCGACACCAGCCCCACCAGCACCGGCAGGGCCAGGAACCGCGCCGTCACTGCCGGATCGGGGTCGAAGCCCGAGATCGGGAACCATCGGAGCAGCGTGCCGACCAGGAACTGCCCGCCGATAATATAGAGCAGCCCCGCGATGCTCATCGCCAGCATGCACACCACCAGCATCGCCCGGTCGATGTAGGTTTCGCGGAAGAACGCCACGAACAGCGACACCGCCACGCCGACCAGCAAGCCGAGGACGAACAGCGGCACAGTCAGGCTGAGGCTCGGCCCCGCGCCCTCGCGCAGGCGCTTGGCGATCGGCGTATCGTCCGCATCGCTGCGGCCGAAGTCAAAGGTGAGCATGCGGCGGAAGTGCTCGAACAGCAGCGTGTCCGTGTAGCGTTTGCTGTCAGCAATCCCGTGCGCACTGTTTAGGAACAGCGGCCGGTCATAGCCGTGGTTCTTTTTCCACTGCACGTAGACCTCGGCCTTGGCCCGGTCGCCCACCGCTTTGCGCGCGATGTCGTCGGGGTCGGTCACCGTGAAGAACAGCACGAACAGCAACAGCAGCACGCCAAGCACGGTAAGGGCGCCGTAGGCCAGCCGCCGGACGAGATAGGCCGCCATCTACTGCCGCTCCCGTTGGTAAGTGCGCACGGCCGGCCACGCGGCGACGGCTATGGCCAGAGCCAATAAATAGAGTGGCCAGCGCACCGGCTGGTTCCAGGCCGCCCGCATCTCGGCGCGCAGCTTCGGCCTTACGTCCTTGTACTTGAACACCGGATAGGAGAGCCCCATCGGCTTGGCGTTGACGAGCCAGGCGTGGTTGAGCGTGTAGCTTTCGTTGTGGAACAGCTCGATCCACGGCCGTTCGCGCTCCAGGATCGCGATCATCTTGCGGATGATGTTCAGCCGGTGCTCGGTATTGGGAAGATTCTTCATCTCCTTATGGAGTGCGTCGAACTCAGGGTTGCAGAAATTGGCGGTGTTGGGCCCCTGGCTCTTGGTGCGCGAGTTCTCGCACACCAGGATGAACAGGAAATTCTCCGGGTCCGGGAAGTCGGCCACCCAGCCCCACTGGAAGATCTGGTAGGCGCCCTGGCGCACTTTCTGCTGGAATTGATTGTAGGTGGTGGCGTTCACCCGTACGTCGAGCCCAAGCTGCTGCCAGGCATTGACCATGAACTGGTACTGCAGCAGCGCCTGCGCCGTCGTGTTGCCGGTGTCGAAGCTCAGTTTCAGCGGCTGGTTGGTCGCCGGGTCGATACCGTTCCTGTAGCCGGCCTCCGTCAGCAGCGCGCGCCCGCGCGCGATGTCAGGCTGCCGGAACGGGTTCTTGTAGTCCTTGTCGTAACCGAAGATCGCCGGCGGTAGCGGTGACTGCGCCGGCTCGCCGCGGCCATTGAGGAACAGGCGCAGGTATTCCGGCACATCGATCGCAAGGCTCATGGCCTGCCGCAGCTTGCGGCCCTTCTCGCCCGCCGCGTGGCCGAGTACAGGGTCATCCATGTTGAAGCCCATGTAGAAGATGGTCGGCTCCACCTCCTTGTCGAGCCGCAGCCCGCGCGCCGCCATCTCCGGCGACAGCCGGTCGTCCTGCACGATGGCGTCGAAGCTCTCCTTGATGATGCCGCCGTCGTCGTAATACCCCTGCAGCATCTTGTTGAAGCGCGGGATGCCCTCGCGCTCGCGCGTAAACACGATGCGCTCTAGAAATGGCATGCGCCTGCCGCCGTAGCTCGGGTCGATGTGCCCGGCCTTCACGTCCTCGGGGCTCATATCGCTCGGAAAGATGACGCCCGGCGTCGGCGCCGTCGCTTCGCGCAAGCCGTACCAGTCAGTGAACTTCTCCAGCGTGAACCTGTGCTGCTTCTCGTAGCGTGACAGCCGGAATGCGCCGGTTCCCACAGCCTGATCGCTCAGATTGCCCCGCCCCTCCTTGCCGTCGTAGTAGGCGATCGCCTCCCACGGCATCGGTGTCGTGAACGGCATCGTGAACCAGTAAAGAATCTGCGGGTTCGGCTGCGTGAGCTGGATTTCGAGGTCCAGATCGCCGTGCACAACCACGCCCGGCAATCCGCCCGCCTTCTGATATTGCTCATGTCGGGGCAATGCTGCGAATTGCGGGTCCTTGCGCAGCTCGGTAAGGCGCTTGCCCAAGTCCGTGAAGCCCGGCACATCCGAGAACGTGCTCGCAACCGGACTGTTCACCGCCGGGTCCGCGAGCCGCATGAGCTGGAAGGCGACGTCGCCCGCCACGGCCTTGCGCGTCGTCCTGCCTCTCTCTCCCAGCGAAAAGCTTGGATCGGGATGGAACAGCACACCATCGCGCAGCTTGAATCGATAGCTCTCGCCGCCGCCGGAGAGGCCGGTTGCCTTCGGTACCTCGGTGGCGAGCCCCGGGATCAGCTCATAGGGCCGGCGCAGGTAGTGGTACTCGAGCAGCGTGTCGTAGACGTTGGCCGTCACGATGTGCTCGGCGGTCGTGTACGCCACCGCGGGATCGAGCGTTCGCGGCGCCTCTACGAATGACGAGTAGAGCACCTTCTGGTCGGTATCAGCGTCGGGATAGGGATTGTTGGTGCAGCCCGCCAGGGCCAGCAACCCGACCAGTGCTCCAACTACGGCGCGCCGCACGCTCTAGCCCTCACCTCGTTCTCCAGCTTACAGTCCGTCGTACGGGACAATCAACTGACGCGCCACAATGCGGCCGTGGCGCGAGGGGAGCAAAACCCGATGACCAGCAATGCGACGGCGTTCACGGCAAACCGCACACGATACGAGCAGCTGATGGAGACGGTACGCGGACGCCTTACTTCACGCGCCTTCAATCCAGCGGTTCCCGTGCCGCGCGAGCACATAGAACTCGTCATGGAGGCGGCCCGGCATGCGCCCTCGGGCGCCAACGCGCAGCCCTGGCACTACATCGCCGTCACCGATGCCGGCGTAAAGAAGCAGATCGCCGACTATTTCGTCGAGGAACAGCGCCGCCGCGCCAAGCTGAAGATGAAGTTCCCGACGCCGAACTATCGCGGCCTGGAGACCGCGCCGGGCTTCATCGTCGTGGTCGCCGACTTCCGCTTCATGCGGGCTTTCCCCGTTCTGCTCGACGGCTCCGATCTCGACAAGCAGTACCAGGAGAACGCGGAACGCATCCTTCTGCAAAGCGTGGCTGCGTCCACAATGTCCGCTCATCTCGCGGCCGCAGCACTCGGCTATCAGGTCTGGTGGGTGACGGCCATCGGCCAGGAGGCCGCCCAGGACGCGCTGCGGCCACTGCTCGGTATCCCTGCCGATCTCGCCGTCATCGACATCATGCTGTTCGGCGTACCGGCCAAACCACCTTACAAGCGGTGGAAGAAGACGCTTCCCCAGATTCTGCACTGGGATCGCTTCAACATGGACAACTACGTGAGCACCGACCAGATCGACGCCTGGGTGAAGGAGGAGCGGCACAAGGTCATGTACCGGGATGAAAGCAAGGTCGACTGAAAACGGATCACCACGCTGGATTCAGCATAGGGTAGGAGCCTCTATTCTTCGAGGGCAGCCAGCAAGGTCTCGAGCGCCCTTTCCGTGAAGACCTGCATGTTTGCTGCACGATCCGCGCTTCCGGTGCGTACCGTGAGAACGTGCTCGACGGGCCCGGAAATTGCGATACAGGCGTGGCCCGCCGGATCGCCATAGCGATTGCCGGTCGGGCCCGCCGCGCCGGTCTCCGACAAGCCCCACGTCGCCCCGTGCTGCTCGCGCACCGTGCGGGCCAGCAGCAGCGCATAGGGCTCGCTTGCCGAGCGGATGCCGGACATCGCCGCGTCAGGGATCGACACCAGCGCCCGTCGCGCCTGCCGCGTATAGACCACGGCCCCGCCCAGAAAGTATGCCGACGCCCCCGGCACTGCCAACAGCGCCGCCGAGATCAGCCCGCCCGCCGAGGATTCGGCAACCGCGATGGTTTCGCCTCGCGCTTGGAGTCTGGCTGCCAGCTTTCCGGCAAGGTCTTCAGAGACGGTCATTGGCCCGTGCCTGCCCTACTTTCTGCTCGCCTGCCACTTGCTGTCTGCGCCGCCTCCGCGCGCAGTGCCTTCCATGCTGTCGCCCTTCACCCATCCAGCGTAGGTCGTACCGGCCGCCGTGAAGGAAACCTGGTCGCCCACGAGCTTGCCCCCCGTGATGGGGGCTTCGACACTGCCCGTGGTAAGTGTGCCGCGAATGAGCTGGTACTCTTGCACCAGCGTCAACTGACTTTGACCGAGTTGCCACTTGCCTTCGACTTTTGCCGGCACAATCCACATCAGCGCACGGCAGTAGGTCGGACAGTCCTGCTCGACATTGGCCGTTTCGTCGGGCTGCCAGTCGCCCATATTGAAAGTGTTGGAGACCAGGCGGGTCCCGGGCTTCATCTCGAGCAGCTTGGGACGAAGCTTGAGGTTGAGGCTCGGCAGCAGAAACATCGTCACCACGGTCGCGTCGGAAAAGTCGGTGGCGAAGATGTCGCCGTTGATGAAGCGGGCCTTCTCGCCGATGCCATCCTGCGCGGCATTGCGCTTCGAGAGTTCGACCATATCCGGGTTGTACTCGATCCCGAGTGTCTTCGCCCCGATCTTTGCTGCGGTAATCACGGTCCGGCCGTCCCCCGACCCCAGGTCGACGACATAGTCTTGCGGCGTCACCTTCGCCATGCGCAGCATCTGATCGACAAGGGCCTGCGGGGTCGGGACCCAGATCACGTCCTTGCCGCTCTGACCGATCTTGGGTTCATAAGTCGTGGCGGACTGGGCGACGACCTCGACAACCAAAGCGGCGGCGAGGACGACCATGATAGCCAGCACGCGGCACAAGCGGCTCAACTGGGTCATCGTACAATGCTCCGAATGCACCGCCTCGCAGTGCGCGACTGCTGCTGATGGGAGAAGGAAAGTCGGCTTACATTCCCCCGTCACATCCATACAATGATCCCGGGATATCCAGCCAGCCGCTTATATCCCGGCTGCCAATCTCCTGCCGCAGTACGAAATTAGCAGTGGGTAGGCGCAGTATGTCGCGGCGTGGGGACGCATGGCACGAACTCTATTTCTCCAAGTTTTGATCGCGGCTGCACTCATTATTGGTATCGAGGCTGCTCTGCGCGTCGGGCACACGCTCAAACTTGATGCAGCTAAGGAGCCAGCCTGGTTTGCCTACGATGCGGGCATCGGCTGGGATCGCCGGCCCAACTACAACGGCAAAGACGATTGTGAAACGGAGCGCACGTTCGACGCCAAGGGGTTGATTGCCTCCGAGACCGAAAAGCTTTCGCGCAACGATGCGGGCAAGCGGCCGAGGGTGGTCTTCCTCGGCGACTCCAACACGTACGGTGCCTGCGCCGAGACGGACTACACGTTCGTGTCCGTGGCAGGACGACTCGTGCCTGAGGTCGACGTCGTCAACTTGGGCATGAACGGGTACTCATCCTATCAAGGTTACAAGTCGTTGTTGAAGTTCGGCGGGCTCGTCCGTCCAAATCTCATCTTTATTTCCTTCAACATTAACGACCGGCGTTTAATGACGGATCCTGAACTCGTCGACAGCGATGCTGCGTTCCAAAGGATCGCGCGCGCCGACATCTTCCAGCGCCTTGTGGATCGGAGCTATTTTGTCTGGGCCGCTGCGGAGGCTGGCAAGTGGCTCTCGGGGCGAAGCATGGGCATCGCTGAGATGATTGGCGATACCGAGTCGGCCAAGGTGCGGCTCGATAAAGTGGTACCGCGCGTGTCTCCCAAAGATTACCGGGACAACCTGGAAAAAATGGTGCGCTGGGCCAAGGAGAACGGAAGTGGGGTTGCGTTCATCCTGTTGGGAGACAATCCAAGCCAAACCCAGAATGTCCGGGAGGGTCTAAAACACTTGGCCGACAAGGACGTGCAGGGTGCCATCAAGGCTTTCGAGGAAGCCAAGGACGACGAGGAGGATGTCTGGTTTGCGCCGATTGCCAGGCTCCATCTGGCCAAGCTTTACGCCGAAGCTGGACAATCCAAGGAGGCCAAGGAGGTCCTGCTTCTACCGGAAGCGATCACCAGCCTGGTGGGCGGCTACCCGATTTTTCCGGATAGCGACTACCACAATGTGATGCGGGAGGTGGCCTCCCAGCATGCCGTTCCGGTGATCGACGCAGCGGCCGAGCTCAGCAAGAGCCCCGAACTTTTCTGGGACTACTGCCACTTCGACGAGAAGGGCCACGAGATAGTTGCGCAACTCGTCGCCGCAGCAATTAAGGTTCACCTCCAAAAAGCGAGCTGAATCTATAGGCAGTTCCAGCTGTTAACTGATATAAATTCCTCTGGGCCCAAGACATGTTGGCCCTCCGAGTTTCGGGAAGCTTCAATGTCGACGGGCGCTCATGAAACGTACCGCCAGGCGGATATCAAGCCGCCGTCGGATCGCTCGACCGGGATTGTGTTTGCCTGCGTCGCCCTGGTTGTCGCTGTCCTCTGGCGCAACACGCCCTCTGTTCTGTGGTGGTCGCTGGGCATTGCAGCGGTGCTTGCCCTTGTCAGTCTGATCGTCCCCTCTGTTCTGCGGCCGCTGAACTTGCTCTGGTTCAAGTTCGGGCTGTTGCTTCACAAGGTAATGAATCCGCTGATCATGTTCCTCATGTTTGCCCTGGTGTTCGTGCCGGGCGGCTTCCTCATGCGCATCTGGCACGATCCTCTGGGAGCGCGACGCAAGGGCGCGCCGTCGTACTGGGTTGAACGCGAGCGCGAGAAGGCCACTTCCTCGATGTCCAACCAGTTCTGATTGCTTCGATAGAGCTTACCGGGAGAAACGCAGATGTTGGGGCTTGTCAAAGAGCTGTTCGCCTACATGGGCGCGCGCAAGAAATGGTGGCTTCTGCCGATTCTCGTCGTCGTTGTGTTGTTTGGTGGATTGCTGATCCTGGCTCAGGGTTCTGCGGTTGCGCCATTCATCTACACGATCTTCTAACGGATCGCGTAGCACCTGATGCGCATACTCGGACTATCTGCGTTCTATCACGATAGTGCGGCCGCCCTTATCGAGGACGGCCGCGTGGTGGCGGCTGCACAGGAAGAGCGCTTTACACGCAAGCGTCACGATGCGGGGTTTCCTCAAGAGGCCATCAAGTATTGCCTGCAGGCTGGCGCCCTCAGCCTTGACGATGTCGATCATGTCGTCTTTTTCGAGAAGCCTCTGATCAAGTTCGAGCGGTTGCTCGAGACGTATCTCGCCAATGCCCCGCGTGGCTTTCCCTCCTTCAAGGTGGCCATTCCGGTCTGGATCAAGGAGAAACTGTTCCAGAAGGCGAACCTGGAAAAAGCCCTCGGCGCCTTGGCGCCGAGCGGTTCCGTTTCCGGCAAGCTGCTGTTCGCGGAGCACCATCAGAGCCACGCCGCGTCCGCCTTCTTTCCCTCGCCGTTCGAGGAGGCGGTTGTCCTGACAATGGACGGCGTCGGCGAGTGGGCGACGACGTCTGTCGCCATTGGGCGTGGAAACACCCTGGAAACGGTGCGGGAGATACATTTCCCGCACAGCCTTGGGCTCCTGTATTCGGCTTTCACCTTCTACACGGGCTTCAAGGTCAATTCGGGCGAGTACAAGGTGATGGGCTTGGCGCCTTATGGCGAGCCCAGGTACGCCCAGCTCATCCTGGACAAGATCGTCGACCTGAAGGAGGACGGATCGTTCTGGCTCGACCAGAGCTACTTCAACTACGCGACGGGGCTCACCATGACGTCGCAGAAATTCCACGACCTGTTCGGCGCGGCGCCTCGAACCTCGGAAACATTACTTACGCAGCGCGAGATGGATCTGGCTGCGTCCGTGCAGAAGGTCACCGAGGAGGTGATGCTGCGCCTCTCGCGCAGTCTGGCGAAGACCTACGGCATGGACAATCTCTGTCTCGCTGGGGGCGTGGCCTTGAACTGTGTGGGCAATGGCAAGCTGCTGCGCGACGGCAGCTTCAAGAACATCTGGATTCAGCCGGCTGCGGGTGATGCGGGCGGCTCGTTGGGTGCGGCGCTTGCTGCCTACCACGTGCAGTTCAACCGGCCTCGGCACATCAATGGCGCGCTCGATGCCATGTACGGCTCTTATCTGGGCCCCGAATACACGCAGGCCGAGATCGAGCAACGGTTGGCGGCAGCGGGGGCGAAATTCTCTGTCGCCGGCACGCCGGACCTCTTTGAGCGCACGTGCGACGCGCTGGAAGCCGGCCATGCCGTTGGATGGTTCCAGGGACGCATGGAATTCGGCCCCCGTGCTTTGGGCGCGCGCTCCATCCTTGGTGATCCTCGCAATCCGCAGATGCAGAAGAACCTCAACCTCAAGATCAAATATCGCGAGAGTTTTCGCCCGTTCGCGCCATCCATACTTGCGGAAGACGTCGCCAATTACTTCGAGCTGGACGTGAACAGCCCCTACATGCTGCTCGTCGCGGATGTGAAGGAAGGTCGCCGCCGCAGCATGACGTCGGACGAGGAACGGCTGTTCGGTATCGACAAACTCAACGTGGCTCGCTCGGAGATTCCGGCTGTCACGCACGTGGACTATTCAGCCCGGGTGCAGACCGTGCACGACGAGACGAACCCGCGCTACCATGCGCTCCTCTCTGCATTCAAGCGACGGACTGGATGTCCCGTTCTTGTCAACACGAGCTTCAACGTCCGCGGCGAGCCGATCGTGTGCACGCCCGAAGACGCGTTCCGGTGCTTTATGGGCACCGAGATGGAGACACTGGTCATCGGAGATTGCGTGCTGGCCAAGTCCGACCAGGATCCTGCACTGGCCAAGGACTACAAGGACAAGTTCGAACTGGATTGAAGGTGCCGACGCCCGTATCAATCCTTCAGCTGGAATTTTACCGGCACAACCAGATCAATCATCGCACCGGGTACCGAACTGGGCGGCGGCGGCAGGGGTGCTGCACGCTTCAGCATATCGAGCGCGGCCACATCGAGGCGCGCATGGCCTGAGCTGCGCGCGATCTTGGCATTCGATACATGCCCCGCGCGATCCAGATCGAACCTGAGCATGATCTCGCCGATCTCGCGCCTGTCGCGCGATGCCGCCGGATAGGTCTTGAAGCGGCCCAGGTGGGCGACGAGTTCACGTTGCCACTTTGCTCTGGTCCGGGCGTCCGTTTGTGAAAGCCCGGCCATCGGGGCTGCAGATTTCTCGGCGGCCGCGGCATCCTCCACTTTTTGCGGGCGTGCTGCGACGGAGGCTTGCGACGCGGCAACGACCTCCTTCTGCTTGGGCAGTTCCTCTTCCGGCTTTTTCTCCGGCGGTTTCTCGATGACGCGTTCGGGCAAGACCAGGTCCGGCGGTACGTCGGCCAGGTGCGGAAGGGGTGGAAGGTCGATGATCGGATCTTCGACCACCCGCTCTTGGGGTGCAGTTGGTCGTGCCTCCGCAGAATCGACGCTTTCCGGCCCTGGAACGGCGGCATCGGCTGCCGTTACGGCGGATGTTGTAATAGGCGCCAGCTCGACCACGAACACGCCTTCGGGATCGTCCTCCGGTTCACCACGTGCGAGCAACGAGTATGCCGCACCGACGGCATGGGCCGTGCCGACGACGGCAAGCACCGCCATCCATCTTGCAACGCGCGTGCCCGGTGTTTCGCGCCAATCCATCAACGCGGCTCTTTGGCGGGTGCGAGGCTTTGGTCGGGTGGCGGGGCGGTGGCGCCTCCTTCGAGGCCAACAAGGCCCACCTTGAGATAACCGCCCACCCTCAGCAAATCCATGACGCGCATGAGTTCGCCGTACTGCACGGACTTGTCGGCGCGCAGGAACAGCCGCGTCTCGCGGTTGGCCGAGGTTGCCGCATCGAGTGCACCGATGAGACCGGACCCGGACACGACATCCTCTCCAACAGCAAGGGAGTTGTCTGCCTTGATTGTCACGAACACCGGCTTGTCCGGGCGCGGCTGCGGCTTGGCCGACGACACGGGCAGCTCCACCGGAATGTCCACCGTCGACAGCGGTGCGGCCACCATGAACACGATGAGCAGCACCAGCATGACGTCGATGAACGGCGTCACGTTGATTTCGTGCTGCTCCGAGAGTTCTTCGTCGCTTTCGCGCAGCGGTGCGGCCATGACGAGATTACTCCGCCGCCCGCGCGCGGGGTCTGGCGCCGGTGTCCAGATGCCGATCCAGCTCGCGCGACAGGATGCGCTCGACCTCGGCGGCATTCTCTCTGAGCAGCGCTCTATATCCGGCGATCGACCGGCTCAATTGATTGTAGAGGATCACCGCAGGAATCGCAGCAACAAGGCCCATCGCTGTTGCAAGCAACGCTTCTGCAATGCCGGGTGCCACGATGGCTAGGTTCGTGGTTTGCGCCTTTGAGATGCCGATGAAGCTGTTCATGATGCCCCACACGGTTCCGAACAGTCCGACGAACGGCGCCGTCGCCCCAACGCTCGCCATGAGGCCCATGCCGCCGCGCATGGCGCGTGCCGCTGCAGCTTCGATCTCCGCGAGGCGCGAGGCGACCCGCTCCTTGATACCCGCAGCTTGCGAGATGGTCTCGGCCAGCGCCAGTTCGGATCGCGCCGTGTAGAGGAACGCGAGCGTCAGCCGCCGGCGGTCGCCGAGGTTGGCTTCCGCCTCCGCCAGGGAGCGTCGGTCGCGAATTTCGGCCAGTCCCGATTGCAGTGCGCGGCGTCCGAGCCAGAGCTCCACAAGTTTCGCCAGCCAGACCGTCCACACGGCGATGGACGCCAGCACCAGTCCCACCATCACCGACTGCACGACGAAGTCGGCAGCGGCAAACATCCCCCATGGCGACAAATCGCGGGGCAGGTGGACCCTATCCACCGGGATAGGCTGCGGCAAAGTTGTGGGTCCGCTTTCCGCGACCGGCCGTTGCGTTGGCAAATTTTTCTCGGGCGCAGCTTGCGCAAGGCGGACTGCGCTCGACCGCTCGTGGCTGAGACGATGATCCGCCTGTTCGTCAGCGCTGGCCGCGCTGACGTTCGCGACGACAGCCACCGCCAGCACTATCCCCGCAAGGGCCGTGAGACGTCGAAGCGTGGGACGCTGGTCTATTCGAGCAGTGCGTGTCATTCGATACTTGGACATGCGATTTCTAGGCCCGGTGCGCGCCGTTCAACGAGGGGTTTGCGAAACGCCCGCTTCGCGGCGGCTGACACCACGATTACCAGCGTTTGGAGGTATTGCACCCTCATTGCGGTGCACCAAGAGCGTTGTAACGCGACAATGATGGTCCCGCAAAGGCGGCAGCGACGGCCGCGCCGCGACATAGCAGCGTGGTTGATGTCAATGCGTACAAGAGGCGTCTTGCTGAGATTTGGTTGCGTTCCAAAGTAAGTCCTATCCGATTGTAGAGGCTGCAGGGTGATGTCTGTTCGTCCGCGCCCGGCGCACACTCTTAAACATGAATGTAGTAGTATACAAATATCTCGTTGGCGCTGACCCATCGTTGGTAGACGTGGCCTGTGGGTGCCACTTGTCCTATCGCCGCCGCTGCAGGCAAAACCTCCTGCGCCGGCATTTGCCTATGGGCCCGATATCGAGCTAGAAGGAAGCGCGGCAATCCGGAGCATCAGACCCGGCAAGCCAACCGTCGGGGCGTAGCGCAGTCTGGTAGCGCACCTGCTTTGGGAGCAGGGGGTCGGGGGTTCGAATCCCTCCGCCCCGACCAGCAGATACCACGGGCTTTGCTCAGGGTTCCAGCAGCGCCCGGATCGCTTCCGCATAGCGTGCAGAACTAAATCGATGGGCAGCAACTTCGGCGGCGGCCTTGCCGAGCTGTTTGCGTACGATTGGATTGGACCGCAGCAACCGAAGTGCGGCTGCCGCTTCTTCCACTCTGGGTTCGGCCCAAAGCGATCGTGGATGATCATATGTGCCTTGGGGATCCTCCGCTGGTACTAGGTCGTAGCCGATCGGTATCCCGGTCTCCGGGGTCAGGAAGTCCGTGTTTCCCGACCAATTGGTGGCGACAACGGGCAGCCCGCGCAACATCCCTTCGATGATCACAAGTCCAAGACCTTCGGTGCGATGGAGGGACAGAATGGCATCCGCGCTTTTGAAGAGATCGGCTATGGCAGCGCCGTCGAGCGTGCCGCCACCCAGGAGCTCGATGTTGGTGGCGTTGCCTGCGGCTTTCTGCAGTAGGCCCTCAGCTGGTGGCCAGTGGTCGGCGTTCGTATACTTGACGATCAGTTTCACCGAGCGATCCTCATCAGCGAACGCACGTCGGAAGGCGCGAATGGCGGCGCAAGGATTCTTGCGCGCAAAGCTCGAAGCGACGTTGAAAACAACGAGCACGGTGAACGGCCGGATTTCTGTGGCTGTCGCGTGCGCCCGTGTTGGCGCCTGCATTGGATGCGGAACCAGGTGGATGGGACGCGTGCCCGCTGTCGGGCGTATTGCTCGGGCCACGAACTGTGTGTTGACGCAAATCCCATGCACGAACGGAATGCCATACCTCCACTCCTCCGGCAGCTCCTGCAACTCCCAGAACCAGTGCGCTATGACATGCTTGTCGCGTGCAAAGCGCCGGCCTAGGCGTGCCAAGGCTAAAGGAACCAAAGGCCCGCTCGTGTGCAGGAACAGAGTTCCGCGGCCGATGAGATGCCGGCCGTCGACGAATGGCCAATCGCTGATGTCGGTCTCGTAGCCAAGCGTCCGCGTCAGGTCGATGCCGAAGACGGGCAGGTCATTGCGCTGCAGGGCATCGTGGCATGCGCGCGCAGTAGCTCCCAGACCGCTGGCGCTTCTCAGCAGGCCGGCAATGATGACCGGTGCCACCGCCCGCGCGTCGGGTGATATGCGAGGGGCAAGAAGCGCGCTTACCTTCAGCAGGAGGCGACGCCGACCCCTGCGAGGCAACCGTCGCCAAATCTGGCGGTGGGCCTTCTTGAACAGCGCACCAAGCATCGCCCGTCCATTGAGTGGGAAAAATGCTTCGAGCTGCGCGGCGGCTCAGAGAGGCTTGGCAGTGATAAGAAGATGCCAGCCAAATTGCCGTTCCAAACCCGCGAGCATGCCCTCCGGCATGGTCTTGAACCAGGGTTGAAGCTCGTAGGCGTAGGTGACGTACTTCTCGATCGCGTAGGGAAAAATGTGGTCCTGCCGGACATCGGAGATGTGGAATTGCCCCGCCAGCAGCGCGGAGACCTCCTCGGGTGTGTAGGTACGAGCGACCGGGCACCCAGCTTGCGCTTCGGGTTGGTCGAAGCCGGCCTCGATCATTGCCGCCTTCCAGGACCGCGTCGCGTACAGCATGATCCTCAATTCCCCGTCCGGCGCAACAACGCGGCGCGCAGCTTCGATGACGAGGCGCGGCCGGGGAGTGTGGTGGAGGACGCCAAACGAGTAGATCAGGTCGAAAGGCGCAGACCTCGCCATGTTGTCCAGGTGTTCCGCGTTGCCGTGGTGGAATCTTCCCTGCAGGCCGAACACCTCAAAGCGCCTCTTGGTCAGCGAGAGGCTGTTGTCCGAGAGCTCAATTCCTGTGTAGTGGGCTCCATTGCGTGCGAAGTTAACGGCGTCCGTGCCGATGCCGCATCCGATCTCCAGAACGTGCTTTCCTTTCCACCGGGGAAAGTCGGCGAAGCCCGAAATGTGCGGTTCGACGTAATATTTTCGTGTCTCGACTTGGTCGAAGTACTCCTTGCTACCAACTTCGAGAGGCGAATGGCGAATATTGCAGGGTCTGCGGTCCCAGTAGGAGCGCACGGTCTCGATTGCTTCATCTGCGCCGGAGTCAGGTGTCATTCCTTTATTCATCGAAAGTTTGTTCCCGGTGGCGGCTTGTGACGTGCACGCGCAAAATCTCAAGCAGCTGCGCCGATTTGTTTGGATCGAGTCGGTTTCCGAACCCGCAGCGCGGCATGGACTACGGAAAACTTCGCGCCGCCATTGGTGAACAGCGAGATCGCCACGCCCGGGGCCGCCTCGTGCCCCGGCTTTTCGGGAACCTCGATCTCGAAATCCTCAACCCAATGGTGGATATCGTTGCCGAGCGCGCGTGCGCCTCCAAGTGACTGTTCCCCAAGGTGGGCCTCGATCCGGACGATGGAAGTTGAGGTCGCCATTGAGTCTGGCGAGATCCCGATGCGCTTCTTGATGCTTGCCTTGATCCAGTCGGAGAGCCGCTTGCCCAGCAGGCGGGAAGCCATGCGCCGCAGTTTTCGCTCCAAGGGGTAGCCCAGAAGCCTACGAAGATGGACCAGGAGAGCGACAAGCCGAAAATTGACACCGGCCGCGCCCCAGCCCGCACTTTCGCTGCGAAGCTCCAGTGCCACGACATAACGCCCTTGTGGAACTGAGAGCGGACGGCTTTGTGCGACGAGGCCGGCGACGCCCGCGCGCCCGAGAACACGGCCGCCACGCATCCGCCCAGCGGGGCCGGCCTGCAAGAGGTGTTGGAGGTCGACGGCGCCGTTGCGGATCTGAGGGCCGGTCACGGTAATCGGCGGAGTGTGCGTTTTGCGTGGGCGATAGAAAGTTGGCTGAACAGGTTTGACCTCGCGTCTGACCGCGAACCCGTGTCGTATTCGAATGCCAAACGGCGTTTTTGCGCAGTTTATGTTGCTGCTGAACAGCCCCTCGAATTGCGTGTGAAGCGTGTTGATGCCGATGAACCGACGCGGATTTTTTCTGGGTTCACTTTCTGCCGAGATGAGTGTGTCGAAGGCGTCGACAAGGAATTGGACGATTTTCTGATCCGAGTCTGAAGACGGTCTGAAAAGGCCTCCGTCGCCGCGTGAGAAATCGAATATGAAGGCATCGGCATGCTCCGCCATGTGCGCCAGAGAGTGGAAATTGCAGAGTGTGCTATCGGACGAAGCGAACTTCGGACAGAACCTGTGATGAACCTGGATTGGATTGACGAATGCGATGTCGCGCCATGCGCGTGCGAAGGTTGAAAGCATGGGTCCAGGAGGTCCGAGCCAGGCCACCCTCCAATTGCGTGGTGCGGAAGAAAAAATGTCGAGAAGGAATGGAAGGACGTGAAGGGGCGTGTAGCCGCACAAGTTGTAAGTTTCCGGAACGAACGCGACGTATCCCGGTTCAGCAAGGGTGGGCGCGGAGACGGACAAGAGAGATTGGGTGTACAGTTTGCCCGCCGAGAGTGAGACCTCCTCTACGGCGTCGTCGGGACAGCCCCAACACTGAGCCTGGTTAGGAAGCTTGGCGCTATCGACGTTATAGAAATAGCGATGGATATCGTTCTGCGAAGCATTGCTCTTGTGTGCGGAGGTGACCTGTCGCGTGTGATCACAGTGATAGCCAAATATACGATCCGACAGATCACCTACGTCGCCGCGCAGGAAACTTAGCCGCTTGGCAATATTGGCATCGACATGCCAGCCCAGCAGCATCTCTTCATCAAAGCCGTTCACGGCAAAAAGATCGTCGCGCAGCATAAGCTGGAAATCGCCGGGACCGTCGAAAAGAAACGGCTTCATCCCGATGACGATCTCGTTCAGATGAAGGTCCCACCCCCAGCGGCCGATGCTGTCGATGGCGGCGCGTGGTTCGCGTCGATCGAGCGACTCCCATAGTGTCTCCGGGACCTCGAAACGAGGAATGCCGTAGTGGCCATCGGCGAGACCGCCGACGATCTCGCTCAGGGAGTGTGTGACGCGCGGCACGAAGATCATGTCGGTGTTTGTCGAGAGTATCCAGCGGTTGGCCGGATTGGATCTTCGCACGGCAACGTTGCGTGCGACCGGCTCCAAGGCTGCAAGATGCGTGCGACCTGCAAAGCGGCCGTGGACAGCGGGCCTCACACGCAAAACGCGCAAGTGTCGCTTTGCCTTGTCCGTCAGCGTATCTGCAATGGCTTCCGGAAACGTCGGGAAATCGTTTGGGGTGTTGTAGTCGACAAATAGGATCTCATCGTCAGGGCAGGAAAGGACTTCCGCCATGCAATTCAGGCTCAGCGCCGCTCGCTTGTGCAGGTTGTAGCCGTGGTTGTCGTTTCGGCCGTAGAGGATGAGTGAAAGCACGCAGCAGCCTCCACTCAGCGCGACCCGACGCGCAATCGCGTCGAAGGGGCAGCCGATGCAACACTTCGACGCCAATCACCTGCTCCAAGCCGAACAAGCCGAATGACCGGTGCCGGTCTGACGATGCCCCACGGATCGATGACTGTCCGCTGCCCGGATTCGGTGGTGTCGCGATTCCAGGAAATCTTCGCGAACTCTGGCCAGGGAGTCATGATGACTACCGTCGAGGCCTCGCCGACGGCCTCGGCGGCGCTCCCGGCAATCGCGACCGCGTTGCCAAGAACGGCACCGGAAGCGGCGTTCGCGCACGGGTCGTATACGGTTACCGGATACCCGGATTTGGAGAGCAGCAACGCCAGAGCTATAGCCTGGCTTTCCTCGATGACGCTTGTCTGCGCTTTGTAGGATAGCCCGAGAATGGAAACTCGCTCGCCGGGCGAAGTGGTCGCGGCTACCGCTTCAATCAGCCGTTGGATCTGGTGATCGTTAATCTGGTCTGTTGCCTCTGCCAGGCAGCAATCAACGCCGAGGCTTCGGCCCAGCGCCGCAAAGGCCTTGTTGTCGCGTGGAAAGCAAGGGCCGCCGTAGCCAACCGCAGGCTTCAGATACTTAAGACCGATGCGGCTGTCCGCTCCGATGGCATGCGTGACGACATCGGCGTCCGCGCCGGGAAGGTGATCGCACAGATCCGCGATCATATTTGCGTACGAAATCTTGGTCGTGACGAACGTGTTCACGGAGAGCTTGCACAGCTCCGCGTTCACGAAATTCATGCGATGGACACTCGGTCTGCTTTCAACCGTTTGTGCGTAGATCGCTTCCAGCAAGTCACCGGCGCGCGTGTCGGACTCACCTATCAGCAGCAAATCGGGGTTGAACATGTCGTGGATCACCGAGCCGAGCGCGATGAACTCTGGGCTGTAGCAAAGCCCGAGGCCTTGGCCGACGTTGCGGCCTGATGCGCTCTCAAGCGCGGCTAGCACAAGGCCTCCCGTGGTCCCCGGCATGACCGTGCTGGTCAGAACCACCAGGTGGTAGTCTTGCTTTCGCGAGAGTGCGCGACCGGTTTTCTCAACGGCCTCGATGACGTAGCGGTTGGAGAACAGCCGGTCGGCCCCAGACGGCGTGGGAACGATGATGAAGCTGACGTCGCTTTGCGCGATGGCTTCATCAAAGTCTAGGGTGGCCCGCACGCGCTGCCCTGCACGCTCCAGATAGTCTTGGAGCTGCGGCTCCGGGACGGGGGCACGGCCCTCGTTGAGGGCTTGGACAAACCGTTCGTTGATGTCGACGCCGATGACGTCGAAGCCCTTGGCGCCGAACACAGCGGCCATTGGTGACCCGAGCTTACCCAAGCCAATGACGGAAAGGCGCGGCTTGTCGGCGACCTGCATTCCAACTCCCTCTTACGAGATCATTCGGCGGCTAGACGGATGTTGCGACCGCGCGCACGTTCCACTTGCTGGGTGATCCAGGCGTAGGTCGGCCGCAACCCGGCTTCGAGCGATGCGCTCGGAGCCCAGCCGAGCGTCTCGCGAATGAGTCCGTTGTGTGAGGTGCGTCCGCGGACCCCCAGCGGTCCCGGGATGTGCCGGATGTCGAGCGACTTTCCGGCAATGCGCATGATGGTGCGCGCGAGCGCGTCGATAGATACCATTTCTTCCGAGCCGATGTTCACCGGCCCTTCGAAATCCGACCGCATCAGCAGGAGCGTCGCCTTGATGCACTCGTCGATATAGAGGAATGATCGCGTCTGTGACCCATCGCCCCAAAGTTCGATCGTTTCTCCATCGCGGGCTTCAGCCACCTTTCGGCAGAGGGCAGCAGGGGCCTTTTCCTTGCCGCCTGTCCAAGTCCCTTCGGGACCGAAGACATTGTGATAGCGGCCGATCCGGCACGCCATGCCGTGGTTGCGATTGAACGCGAGATACAGCCTCTCGGAAAACAGCTTCTCCCATCCGTATTCGGAATCCGGCGCGGCTGGGTACGCGGAAGATTCCGCGCAATTCGGCGTGTCTTGGTCTTGCTGATTGTAGGCTGGATAAATGCAGGCGGAAGACGAGTAGAAAACGCGTCCCACGTTCTGCTTGTAGCAAGCATCCACGATGTTCAGATTGATGCTCGCGGAGTTGTGCATGATGTCGGCATCGTGGTCTCCGGTGAAGATGTAGCCGGCACCACCCATGTCGGCCGCGAGTTGGTAGACCTCGTCAAACCGCAGATCGATGGCTGCCCTGCAGTTGGACGTGTCGCGCAGATCCGCAATGATGAAATCATCGGCAGCGGTTTGGCTGAACTCTGGATATTTCAGGTCGATGCCGCGGACCCAAAACCCCTCACACTTGAGCGCCGCGACGAGATGCGAGCCTATGAATCCGCCAGCTCCACATACCAGTGCAGTCTTCATAGTCTAAGTCTCACCTGCCCGAGCCTATGCGCTACTGCAGTTGCCGTTGACCTCCGCCACGATTGCATTTGCAAATCGCGTCATCGATCGCGTTTCGCGTGTGGCGGCCAAATGCGCTGACATGCGCTCGTAGAGCGCGGGGTCTTCAGCGAGCCGGCGAATAGTGTTTGCCAGAGCTCTTGGCGTCACGGCGTCGGTAACCAGTCCGGTTCCTTCGTGGAGGATTTGTTCTGGAAGAGCCCCCACCGGCGTGCCGATGACCGGCATATAGTTCCCGTAAGCAGCGGCAAGCACGCCGGATTGACTGGCTTCGATGTAGGGAAGGACGACCGCGTCAAATTCGGCCAGCAGGGGCTGAATCTCGGTATCGGCAAGCCACCGGTTGCGGACGTCGGCTCCAAGTGCTTGTAACCGGCTGCGCTCGCTGCGGATATCGCCGGCTCCTGCGACACCGAGGTGGACGCGGATGCCCTCGGCGCGGAGCAGTTCGATCGCTTGCACAAGAAGGCCCAGCCCCTTGTACTTGCTGATGCGCCCGAACAACAAAAGCCGGAGGGGTGCGCGAGGGTCCCGCTGACGTTTCGTCTGCAACGGCCCGTAGTGGATGTCCGGGTGGAAGAGAGCCTTGATCTTGGTGCGGGGTACGGCGTCGAGCGCTACGAGTTTGTCGGCTACGGCACGGCTGAGGGTCACGATGCAGTCGGCCGACCGCGCCTCACTGTTTATCCATCGGGTTAGACAGCCTCGCGCATCACCTGGATGACCTCGTGCATCATGGATGGTCGTGATAAAGCGAATGCCGAGACGTTGAATTCCGGGCCGGAGCAACGGTGTCCAGACATGCGGCATCAGATTGACGACCGCAGCGGGTTGAGTGCGCTCCAGGAATTCAAGAAGGGCATCCCTGGCGCGAAGAAAGTTGCCTACGGCTGCCGGAGAGGCCGGGTGTGCGAAGGTCGGCAGCTTCAAGAGGTGTGGTGCGTTCGCTTCAATGCTCTTGATTGCTTCATTCTGTTCAGAGAGAACGAAGGTTGCCGGCTGAGCTTGGAAGCCTCGGAGGGCCCGAGCTAGCTCGAGCGTGTAGCGACCGAGGCCGCGGCGCCCGAGGTACATGAAAACGATGTGAGAGGCCGCTAACCGCCCAGATAGTGGGCGCAGTGCAGACGGCTCGCGACGTCGCGCCTCGCCGGCTCGGAAGCGAATCAAGGCTGGAGCACCTAAGCCTGTCGCGTGGACGCTCGCGTGCCCGAGTGAGAAGGGGACCGTGAACGCTTGGCGCCGCCCATCGCCAACACTCGACCACGCCCTCATACGAGGTGCGCCCCCCATCGCACTCTATACACAATCGACAGGCCTCAGGAGGATTGCTGCCGACCGCCACCATCTTCAGCTAAGCAATCCAAACAATAATTGTTATACACTGTACAGGGAAGGTCAGTAAACGACTAATATCGACTATCGGACAAAGGGCGTGTCGTTACTTCCGCAGCGCTTCCCGTACTAGCGGAAGCCTGCAGCTGGGAACCCGGAAAGTTCTGTCGTGCAAAGAAAGGGCATTGAGCCCCGAATATGCTGTCGCTGCGCTAATAGCCTAGTATCCGAGCGGATCACCGTTGATGGAGAAGAAACATGCGTGTTGGCGTTGCGGGTGTCGGTAGAATGGGAGCGGCCATTGCGCTTCGCCTCATGGAGACGGGTCACGCACTGACGGTTTGGAACCGCTCGTCGGACAAGACCAAGCCCCTGGCCAATATCGGCGCACACGTGGCCAAAAGCCCTGCGGAGTTGGCGAGTTCTGTTGAGGCGATCGTTACCATCCTCACCAACGGTACCGCCATGACCGATGTCTATGAGGGGGCATCGGGGCTGCTGGCCGGCGACGTCAGGGGCAAGCTCGTCATAGAGATGAGCACAGTGCAGCCGCATGAGGAAGTCGCGCTGGCGGAGAAAGCGCGCGCGAGAGGTGTGGTGTTTGTCGAATGTCCGGTCGGTGGCACGGTGAGCCCGGCTCGACAAGGCAAGCTGCTCGGCGTTGCGGGGGGAACCAAGGAAGATTTTGCACAGGCAAAGCCACTTCTCGAGCAGATGTGCCGGCGGGTAGAGCACGTTGGCCCGGTCGGTGCCGGTTCAAGCATGAAGCTCGCCCTGAACTTGCCGTTGATGGTCTACTATCAGGCGCTAGGGGAGTCGCTCTTGCTGTGCCGCCATCTCGGCCTCGACAACAAATGGCTGATGGAGTTCCTCTCCGATACCTCCGGAGCGCCCAATATGCTCAAGACGCGCGGACCGGCGATCGCCTCGGCGCTGGACGGCAAAGATATCGGTGCTGCCAACTTCGATGTGGATCTGATCTGCAAGGACCTGCGAGCCATGCTGGCGGAGGCCGGGAAGCACGGCGCAACATTGCCGGTGGTTCAACAGGCCCTGTCGATCTACGAGCAGGCAGTTGCTGACGGGTGGGGCAGGCGTGATGGCGCGTGTCTGCCTGCGTATTGGGGGACCAGATCGGGCCCTTGAGTTCCTTCCATTATTCGAGCTGATCGTCCTTTGCCGCAAGGCTGATGCGCGGCCGGCACTAGCGCGGTCCGTTGTGAATTGGTGCGCGCATGTGGCAATGTCGCACCAGACTCCCGCCCTGAGAGCAAACCAAGGACAGGCTTGATGTCGAGTTATTCGCAGCTGCGCAATGTAGACCCCGAGGATGAGGCGCAGTTGCTCGACACCATCGACCGCTGGGTCGAGAAGGAGGTCAAGCCGATCGCCAAGGAATACGATCACGCAGACCGCTATCCGGCCGAGACAGTCGAGCAGATGAAGGAGCTCGGGTTGTTCGGGAGCACGATTTCGCAAGAGTACGGCGGGCTCGGGTTGCCGGCGGGCACTTACGCCAAGATCGTCATGCGCATCTCGCGCGACTGGATGGCGGTGACCGGCATATTCAACTCGCACCTCATGCTGGCGCTGGCGATCGAGAAGTTCGGCACGGCTGACCAGAAGAAGCAATGGCTGCCGAAGCTGGCGACAGGCGAGGTGCGCGGCGGACTTGCGCTGACCGAACCTGACGCCGGCACGGACCTGCAAGGCATACGCACGGTCGCAAAGCGCGACGGCGACGGCTACGTTATCAATGGCAGCAAGACGTGGATATCAAACAGCATCGAGGGCAATTGCGTTGCCCTTCTGGTGAAGACCGATCCCGAGGTTCAGCCGCGGCACAAGGGCATGAGCATGTTCATCGCCCCGAAAAAAGAGGGTGTCCGCGTCGGCCGCAAGCTGGAGAAGCTCGGATACAAGTCGATCGATTCCGGCGAACTTGTCTATGAAGACTACCGGGTCGGCAAGGATCATCTGATCGGTGGCGTCGAGGGGCAGGGCTTCTACCAGGCCACGGGCGGGCTGGAACTTGGCCGCATCAACGTGGCAGCGCGCGGCGTTGGCGTCGCCGAGGGAGCGCTGCAACTCGCCACCGAATATTCGCAGGTTCGCAAGACCTTCGGCAAGCCCATCTGCGAGCACCAGGCGATTCAGCTCAAGCTGGGAGAAATGGCGACACGGGCGCGTGCGGCCCGGCTGCTGACGCTCGATGCGGCTGCAGCCTTCGATCGCGGAGAGCGCTGCGATATGGAAGCCGGCATGGCAAAATACTTTGCCTCGGAGGCCGCGCTCGAGAATAGCATCGAGTCGCTGCGCATCCACGGCGGCTACGGCTATTCGAAAGAGTTCGATATCGAACGCCTCTACCGCGATGCGCCACTGATGTGCATCGGCGAAGGCACCAATGAAATGCAGCGCATGATCATCGCCAAGCAGTGGATCAAGAGGAACCCCGCATCATGAAGCCTCTGGAGGGTGTTCGCATCCTGACGGTCGAACAGTTCGGCGCTGGGCCATATGGATCGCTGTTTCTTTCGGATCTGGGGGCCGAGGTCATCAAGATCGAGAATGCCGAAACCAAGGGTGATACATCGCGCCACGTCGGCCCGCGCTTTCTTGGCGAGAACGACAGCGAGTATTTTCAGACGCTGAACACCAATAAGAAGAGCATCACCCTCGACCTCAAGAGCAAAGCCGGCGTGGCGGCACTCAAGCGGCTCGTTGCCAGAGCGGATGCCGTCATGAACAACCTCCGCGGCGACCAACCGGAGAAGCTTGGCCTCGACTACAAGACCCTGAAAGCGGTCAACCCGGCCGTCGTCTGCCTGCACATCTCGGCGTACGGCCGGGACAACGAACGCAAGGCATGGCCTGGGTACGATTTCCTTATGCAGGCCGAAGCCGGGTTGATGACGTTGACCGGCGAGCCGGACGGTCCGCCACAGCGGTTCGGCTCCTCGATGATTGACTTCATGACAGGGATGACCGGTGCCATCGGTCTGCTGAGCTGCATCATACGCGCACGCCAGACCGGCAAGGGGTGCGATGTCGACACCTGCTTGTTTGACGTGGCCATGCACCAGCTGTCCTACCCTGGCACCTGGTACATCAACGGCGGCGCCATGCCGTCGCGGCTTGCCCGCAGCGCCCATCAGTCTCTGACGCCGGTGCAGACCGTGCAGACGAAGGATGGCTGGATCTACGTCATGTGCATGAAGGACAAGTTCTGGGAAGAGCTAGCGCGCCGGATTGGCCGACCCCAGTATCTCGAAGACCCCAGGTTCGCGACCGCGGCCGCGCGCCGTGACAACCGGGGAGCGCTGACGGATGTGCTGGACGAGGCGATGAGCCTCAAGACGACCGACGAATGGCTCGATGTACTGCGCGGTCACTTGCCGGTTGCGCCGATTTATGACGTCGCGCAGGCGGTCGCCAATCCGTTCGTGACCGCGGCGGGCTGCGTGCAGCCGGTTCCGCATCCGGCCAACCCAGACTTCAAGATGCTCGCCAATCCCCTCAAGATCGATGGCCGGCGCCTGGAGTTGGAACCATGCTCGCCGCTGGGCGCTGACAACGCCGCTCTGGTCGACTTGGAGCAGGCTGCCGAGTAGCTGAGCCAGAGCAGTCAAGGGTGGTGAAGCAAAACCTCTATGGCCCAGCCGTGCTCATGCTAGGGTTTGAGCCTCGGGAGCTTTGAGGAGACAGCCATGGAAGCAATTCTTGCGCAACTTATCGGTGGTCTCGCGGGTGGTGCAGCCGGCGGCAGGATCGTCAAGGACAGCGATCTTGGTAACCTAGGCAATCTCATTGCCGGGGCTGTCGGCGGCGTCGGTGGCGGTAGCATCCTCGGTGCGCTGCTGGGGTTGGGCGGCGGCGGCGTCGACATCGGTGCATTAGCAGGCCAGTTTGTCGGTGGCGGCGTCACCGGTGCGATCGTTCAGATCGTTGTCGGCCTCATCGTCAACAAGGTCTTCAACAAGGGTTGATCGCTGCGCCGGGCTTGAAACCGGGGGCAATTGTCGGCCCCCGAACCGGCTTCTGCCTCGCGGTTCTAGGCTGGCACGCCAATGGCCGGTAGTGGCGGCTAGATGCATCCCTACGCTGGACGCATGCGCGTCCTGCTTGGCGGTCTCCTATCGGCGCCCGTCGCTCATGCCGTTGCTCAATCGGGAAGATCCCGCGTGGGTGTGTTGCGCGTTATTGGAAGAGCGATGGACATTGTGGCGCCGCGATTGATGCCTGCGCTGTGCGCGTCCGCGTGTCCGCCGCAGGCTTCCACCAGAGACCGTGTGATCCATAGTCCCAGTCCCGACCCGGTTGTGGTGCTCGCGTGCCGGCGGCCGCGATAGAAGCGCTCCCAGATCAAGGGGCGTTCCTCTCGGGTCAGGCCGACGCCGTTGTCAGATACGGTCAATCTGACAGCTTCGTCGCTGAGACTCGCCATGACATCAATGGGAGAGTCGGGGGCTGAATACTTAGCTGCGTTCTCGATGAAATGGCCGAGCGCCTTTTCAATCAGTGTCGGATCGGTGTGGACGAGTGGAAGATCGTTTTCAATCGAGATCCGCAATGGCCGGTTTGCGAGCAACCTGGCTTTTTTCGCAACGGCCGCATTGACGATATCTCCGGGATCAGCCCACTCCACGTGTGGCCTTATGCCCTCGCTGCTGATGCGGGTGGAGTCGAGCAGGTTCTCTATCAGATTGTTGAGGCGTCTCGCCTCCTCTTGCATACCCTCGACGAGTGACAGGAGGCGCGCGTTGGATGACACCTCTGGTGACCGCGCCAGGATCGACGCCGATCCGAGAACCGAGGCGAGCGGAGATCGAAGCTCGTGGGAAACCGATCCAATCAAGGCGTCGCGCAACGCATCCGTGTCTTTGCGAAGCTTGGCGGTTCGAGCGTCGGTGGCGAGCTTACCCGTAACCACCGCAACAATGACGAAAAGTACAAGATCGATAAGGTGGATCGGATTGTAGACCCTGAAATCGTATATCGGCGCGTAGAAGAAGAACGCGGCAGCTGCAATGGCGGCAAAGGATATGACGATTGCGGGAAGTACCCCACCATGGGTTGCCGCGAACAGAACGGCGATAAGGTATATTATTGTCACCGTTCCGATGTCGGCGAAGTTCTGCAAAGTCGCCAGCGCGGCTGTCAGAATCGCGAGCAGAAACAGGGATATCAGAATTACAGGCAGCCCACCCCAATAGAGGGGCCAACCCGGCTTCGGCGCGCGTTGCAACATAGTTGCTCACCCTGCTGGATCGAGCCGGCACCGCGGGTCCGCGCATCGCCGTTCATACAAAAAGGACCGGCCAGCCCTTCGGCACGGCCGGCCCAGTAAGGCCCGGGCGGAAAACCGGGCGTTACCTAGGTCGGTTGCATGGAACGCATCTTGCGCTGTTCGCTGCGGTATCGCGCATGGGTGCCGGCAGGTTTCTTCACGACACGCCGCCGGCTCTTTGCTTTTGCGGCGTGCGGCAATGCCGATTGGGCCGCACCAATTCCAATCAACCAGCGCGCACCGGCGACCAGCTCTGATCGACCTGTCCAATCTGATCTCGCCCAGAACTGCGTGAGAAAGGTCCGGGCCTTCTTGTATATGGGAGAGGAGTTCCCGTTCCGCTCGCGAAACTCGATCTCCTTCATCAACGTTTCGCGCTGGCTGCGCAAGAAGCTTAGCCTTTGCTCGTATGTCGGCTTGCGCGATGCGGGCGCGTTTTTGAACAAGCTGCTGTCTCGGTGTTGGCGGACACAACCGAGAAACTGTAGGCCGAGGATGCGGGCCAAGTTGAATATCTATCGCCGCCATTTGCGTAAATTCTGTGTAGCCGTTTGCGGTCGCGTCGCCGCCAACTGTTCTCGAGATTTCAAGCGGGATCCACGCATAACCGATAGCCAACCCCAAGTTCGGTCGTGAGGATGCTGGGCCGAGCGGGATCCTCCTCGATTTTCCGCCGCAACTTGCGCACGAATATTCGCAGATAGTGCGCGTCGGTATCGTGTGCCTTGCCCCAAACCTCTTTAAGCAGGTGTTGATGCGTGACCACGTTGCCCGCGTGCTGGGCGAGAATCTGGAGGAGGCGATACTCCTTGGGCGAAAGACGCACGTGTTGCTCGCCGAGCGTGACGGTGCGTGTCGATAGATCGATCGCCAGCCTCCCGGCGCGCACGATTGGCGCCCCATCGACGCTGCGTGCCTGCCGCCGCAGGGCGGTGCGGGCTCGCGCAAGGAGTTCGGCTATTCCGAACGGCTTGGTGAGGTAGTCATCCGCACCGAGATCGAGGAGCCTGACCTTCTCCTCCTCGCTGGATCTCACCGACAGGACGATGATCGGCACGCTCGACCACGAACGCAGACGCTCCACGACGGCGGAGCCGTCCATGTCGGGCAGCTCAAGATCAAGGACGACGAGATCAATTGGCTTGAGGGTCGCGCTGCGAATTCCTTCGGCGGCCGAGGCAGCGTCGCGGACCACAAAGTCTTCGAGCTCAAATCCTGCGCGCAGGAACCTGCGTATCTGGATTTCATCGTCGATGACCAACACAACAGGCGAAGCGCTCTTGGAAGCCGTGCTCGCGTTCAGGGCTGTCATCCGAATCTGCTCCAAAGCTCACTACTTCATAGCGTGAGAAGGTGTTCGTAGCTGCATGCGCACTGCGTCGTCATTTTGATGTTTGATTATATGTTACAGCATCTTGCGCAAGCACATCTCACCTTTTGCCTAATACGAGTTGCGCAAAGACATTTCCGGCAAAGCCCTCTTAGCGTCCAGCCGCCAGCGATTTCAGCACCCGCCGGCATCACAAGTCGGCCGTGCAGGCAAAGCAGCTGAACCGGGAGGAGTTTCAATGGCGACGATTGCAGAGGCGGGCCCCACGCGCGGCCGGTCGATGACGGGTGAGGAAATCAAGGTTATTACGGCCTCGTCGGCGGGCACAATCTTCGAATGGTACGACTTCTATTTGTATGGGTCGCTGGCCGCCGTGATCGGCGCCAAGTTCTTTTCCGCGTTCGACCCCAACACCCGCGCAATCTTCGCCCTACTGGCGTTCGCCGCCGGCTTCCTGGTGCGTCCCTTCGGCGCGCTGTTCTTCGGCCGCCTGGGTGACTTGATCGGCCGCAAGGCCACGTTCCTGATCACCATCTTGATCATGGGCGTGTCGACGTTCCTCGTCGGCCTGCTGCCGGACTACAGCACCATCGGTTGGATCGCACCGGTCCTGCTCATCGTGCTGCGCATGGCTCAGGGCCTCGCGCTCGGCGGCGAGTACGGAGGCGCGGCGGTATACGTGGCTGAGCATGCGCCCGCCGGACGACGCGGTTTCTACACGAGCTGGATTCAGACGACGGCCACGCTCGGCTTGCTGCTGTCGCTGTTCGTGATCGTCGGCTTGCGGCTCTGGATGGGCGAGGAGGCGTTCCAGGATACGGGCGGCAAGGGTTATGACCTCGGATTCCTGGGCCTGAAGGGCGGCTGGCGCATTCCATTCCTGCTCTCGATCTTCCTGCTCGTCATCTCGGTGATCATCCGTCTGACGCTGAACGAAAGCCCGGCGTTCCAAAAGATAAAGGAAGAGGGCACGGCCTCGAAGGCCCCGCTGTCTGAAGCCTTCGGCGCTTGGTCGACGAGCTTTGCGTGGCTCCTTGCCGCCATCGCCCTGGCCGGCATCATTGCTGGCTACGTCGGCCTCGGCTTCTGGGCGCTGCTCGCTATTCCGGCGATCATTCTGCTGATCGTCGCCAACATGGCGCGCATCGCCAATGGTCGCATTGTGATCCTGGCGTTGCTCGGGCTCGTCGTCGGCCAGGCCGTCGTCTGGTACACGGGCCAGTTCTACGCGTTGTTCTTCCTCGGCAGCATCCTGAAAGCGGACCTGCTGACGTCGAACTCGCTTGTAGCCTGGTCGCTGATTATCGGCACGCCGTTCTTCCTGGTGTTTGGCGCCCTGTCCGACCGCATCGGCCGGCGCAACGTCATTCTCGCTGGGTGTCTGCTGGCGGCGGTCACCTATTTTCCGCTGTTCATGGGCCTGACGAAGCTCGTCAATCCGCAGCTGGAAAAGGCGCTGGACACCGTGAAGGTCGAGATCACGGCTGATCCTGCCGGTTGCGGATCGGTGTTCGATCCGGTCGGCATTCGTCAGTTTACCGCGCCGTGCGATACGACGCGTCGAGCACTGGCTACGGCTGCCATACCCTACAAGCTGACGTACGGTGAGCCCGGCTCCGGAGTAAAGGTGACGGTCAACGGCAAGGACGTGGCGGTCGACAAGGACTTCGCCCCGAAAGTGACGGCTGCCGCTGTTGCGGAAGGTTTCCCGACGGCCAAGGATCCGAACATCCTGAAGATCAACAATCCCCTTGAGGTGTGGTCGAATCCACGAGCGATCGGCGTGGTCGCGATCCTGACGATCATGGTCATCTACGTAACCATCGTGTATGGCCCGATCGCGGCGGCTCTTGTTGAGTTCTTCCCGACGCGCATCCGCTATACGGCCATGTCGCTGCCCTATCACATCGGCAACGGCTGGTTCGGCGGCTTGCTGCCGGCAACGTCGTTCGCGATGGTGGCCTCGACCGGCGATATCTACTATGGCCTTTGGTATCCGATTGCCTTTGCCGTGATGACCGCGGTGATCGGTTTCATCTTCATCCGGGATCCGGGTGAGAAAAACATGGACGTTCGCCACTAAGCGGGCTTCAGAATACAGAGGCTCTGCCGTTCGGCAGAGCCTCTCTGTGTCGGAGGACATGTGTTGCCTGCCGTCCCAAGAATCGCGGGGCATGCCGCGCTTGCGGGTGCTTTCTTTTTTTGCCTGCAATATTTCCTAATGAGCCAAACGCTTGAGAACAGTGCGATCTGGGGCGTTGCGGGCGGCGCCAGTGCGGCACTGCTGGCCTGGCTCCAGCAACGGCGCGCGGGGTGAGATTTGGCGGCGGCACTGCACTAGTGCCGTGCTCGCCAAGCTTGTTCAGCTCTCGGCGACACGGTAGCCGATGCCGACCTCCGTCAGGATGAGTTTTGGGTCGTTGGGATCGACCTCGATCTTCTGCCGCAACTGACGGACGTAGACGCGCAGATATTGCGTATCCTCCGTGTGCGCCGGCCCCCACACAGCCGCGAGAATCTGCCGGTGCGTGACGACTTTGCCGGCGTTGCGTGCCAGGAACGCGAGGAGATCGAACTCCTTGCGGGTGAGCTTCACATCCTGATTGTCGCGCGTGACGCGATGCCGGGCGTAGTCGATCTCCAGGTCGCCGAGCTGAGATGCGGGGGTGCCGCCCGCTCGCTCGGAGCGGTGGCGCAAGGCGGCGCGGATGCGTGCCATCAGCTCGCCGACGCCAAACGGCTTGTTGACGTAGTCGTCGGCTCCCAGGTCGAACGCCTCTATCTTTTCGGCTTCGCGTTCGCGCGCCGAAAGCACGATGATGGGCACGTCTGACCACGCGCGCACCTTGCGGATCACGTCCTTGCCGTCGCCGTCCGGGAGACCGAGATCCAGGACGACAATATCCGGCGCTCGGGCAGCAATGGCGCGGACGGCTTCGCCCATGCTGCCGGCCTCCACGACGTCGTAGCCGCCCGCCGCCAACGCCGGCTTCAGAAAGCGCAGGATGGCGGGTTCGTCATCAACTACCAGTACGGTAGGGCCGCCCGTCATTTGCGACCCTCATCACGTGGGAAGGTGAGCGAGAAACGCGCGCCGCGCCCGTGCTTGACAGGGCTATCGGCTAAGATCGTTCCGCCATGCGCGTCCATGATGCCCTTTGCGATCGCGAGACCGAGGCCGGCCCCCTGAACCTGCTCCGGCCGCTCGGCACGCGAGAACTTGTCGAACAGCCGCGGCATCAACTCAGCCGGAATGCCTTGGCCGTCGTCTGTGACCGTCACGGCAAGATGCGCAGGCGAAACGCGTGCCCCCACCGTGACGCGCGTTTCTTTCTTGTTATGGGCGAAAGCGTTCATGAGGACATTGGTGAAGGCCTGCTCGAACAGCGTGGGATCTGCCCGTAGCAGCGGCAGCTCCCGAGGCAGGTCGACTTCGATGCTCGCGGTTCCCAGTCGGCGTTGAATCGCGCGTGCCACTCGGTTCACGACTTCCTGGATGTCGATCCAGTCCTTGCGCAGCTCCAGGGCGCCGGCGTCGATGCGCGTGATCGCGAGCAGATTGCGCACCATCTCGTCGAGCGCCTCCGCTTCTTCCTTCACTTGTGTCAGCAGTGCGCGGCGCTCCATGGTGTCGAGACGGTCGCCATAGTCGAGCAGGCTGGTGGCTGAGCCTAGGATCGACGACAGCGGTGTCCGGAAGTCGTGCGAAACCGAGGCCAATAGCGTGTTGCGCACACGTTCGGTCTCCGCGGCAGAGCGTACGGCCACCATTTCGCGAGCCAAAGTCGCCCGCTCCAGGGCGGCTGAGGCCTGCTCCGCTATGGTTTCCAGCAGGGCGACGGTCTCCGCCCCCTCGAAGCGGTCATTCGGGTTGGCGCGCATCACGCCGACGACGCCGATGGGCCCGTGTGACGATCTGATCGGCATGAACCGCCAGGCGATCAACGGCAGCGTGCCTGTTTCTGCTCCCGCCGGCTCGTCGTGGGAGAAGGCCCAGCGCGCTGCAGCCATGGCGGAAGCGTCGAGCTCGTCAACGGGTGGCCATGCCGCGCGCAATACAAGCTCGCCACCTTGCTCGAGCAGAACGGCTGCCGGCCGGGACACGCTGCCGTTCATCTCGCTCGCAACCGCTTCGGCAACGCCGTCGACGCTGGGCTGACCGGATAGCTTGCGCGTAAACTCATACAGCCGGCGCAGGGCGCGTACGCGCTGCGTGCCAAGTTGCACTTGCGCGCGCACGCGGCCGGCAAGGGTGGCCGCAATCATCGAGACGACGAGGAAAATGACAAGCGACAGCAGCTCATGCGGTTCAGCAATCGTGAATGTGTAGATCGGCTCGATGAAGAAGAAATTCATCACCAGGAATGACAGGAGCGACGCGTAGATCGCCGGACCAATGCCAAACGCTACTGCCGCGAACAGAACGGCTAACAGAAAGACCATCGACAGATTGGGGATCGAGGTAAGCGTCGTCAGTCCGAGGCCGAGTGCGAGCGCGCCTCCAACCGCCAGTGTCACCCACAGCGTCGCCATCGGATCGAGGAGAGACTCGACGGCATCGCGCGCTCCCCGGCGCGGCCTTGGTGGTACGACCTCGTTTCCGCCCGTAACGAAGTGAACGCCGATGCCTTCGGCGCGCCGCACAAGCTCGTGCGGGAGAGACCGCCGGAGAAACTCTCCAAGAAATCCACGACGCCAACGCCCTACAACAATCTGCGTGACGTTCTCGTATCGTGCGAAGCGCAATATCTCCGAAGTCATATCGTTGCCGACGAGCGTCTTGGTCTCGCCGCCGAGGTCCTCGGCAAGCTTGAGGGCCGCGTCTACGTGCCGACGCTCAACGTCACGCGGGCGGGTGCCGGAATGCTCTACGAACACCGCGATCCAGGGTGCGTCCATCAGGTCCGCGAGCCGCTTTGCCGTCCGCACGATGCGGGTCGCCTCGGAACTGGGCCCAATGCAGGCGAGTATGCGTTCCCCCGCCGGCAATGGGCCTTCAATCGCTCCCCGCTGCATGCGCTGTACAAGATCGGTATCGACGCGCTCGGCAGCCCGTCTTAGGGCCAGCTCGCGCAACGCGGCAAGGTTCTGCGGCTTGAAGAACCTCTCGCGGGCCCGCGCGGCCGTATCCTTGAGATAGACCTTGCCCTCGGCAAGTCGTTTCAGGAGCTCCTCAGACGTCAGGTCGATCAGGACAACTTCATCCGCCTCATCGAACACGCTGTCCGGCACGGTTTCACGCACGCGCACGCGCGTGATTTTTTGGACGACATCGTTGAGGCTTTCCAGGTGCTGGACGTTGAGCGTTGTCCACACATCGATGCCGGCACCGAGCAGCTCCTCGATGTCCTGCCAACGCTTGGGGTGCCGGCTACCCGGGATGTTGGTGTGGGCGCACTCATCCAACAGGAGCAGCTCCGGGCGCCGTGCAAGCGCGGCGTCGATGTCAAACTCGCTCATGATGCGGTTGATGTAGACGGTCGGCTTGCGCGGCAGCACCTCGAGCCCTTCGAGCAGGGCTTCGGTTTCGGCCCGTCCATGCGTTTCGACGATGCCGACGAGGACTTGGCGACCTTCAGCCTTTGCGGCGCGCGCTGCGGTCAGCATGGCATACGTCTTGCCGACGCCAGGCGATGCACCGAGAAATATCTTGAGACGCCCGCGCCCCTGCCGCTTGGCAAGGGCGAGGAGCGCGTCAGGGGATGCACGTTGAGCTTCTGCAGGCATCGAACGCCTCTGCCTGCCCAGTCTACTGCTTGATCGCGTCCAAGGCGAGGTTGAGCATCAGAACGTTAACGCGGGGCTCACCCAGAATGCCAAGGCTGCGGCCCTCGATCCGGGCGGCAACCAGCTCGCGCACGCGCGCCTCGGAAAGCCCGCGTGCTTTCGCCACACGGGGCACCTGCATGGCGGCCCAGTCGGGGCTGATATGCGGATCGAGGCCACTGGCCGAGGTGGTGACGGCGTCGACGGGGATCGGCCCGCTGACGCCGGCGGCGTGCAGCGTGTCGATATCGCCTTTCACGCGGTCGAGTAGTTTCTGTGTGATCGGTCCAAGGTTGGAGCCGGCCGAGGCCTCGGCATTGTAGGGGGCATCCACCGTTTTTGACGTGTCTTGCGGGTCTGGCGCGACGGTGGCGGAGGGACGCGGCTGGAAGTACCGGTCGCTCTTGAAGGATTGTCCGATCAATGCCGACCCAACGACCTTGCCGTCTTTCACGATCAGGCTGCCGCTCGCTGCGCCCGGAAACAATACTTGGGAAGCCGCGGTGATCGCCAGCGGATAGACCACACCCGTGAGCAGCGTGAAGAGCGCGATCATGACGACGGCGGGTCGAAGGTGTTGAAGCATGGCCGCGTTTCCTTAGGCGAGGTGTAGGCTGGAGATGATGATATCGATGAGCTTGATGCCCGCGAACGGCACGATCATGCCGCCGAGGCCGTAGACGAGCAGGTTTCTGCGCAGCACCGCGCTGGCGCCCACGGGCCGGTACTTGACGCCACGCAGCGCCAAGGGAATCAGCGCCACGATAATGAGCGCGTTGAAAATCACCGCAGAAAGGATTGCGCTCTGCGGCGTCGCCAGGCCCATCACGTTCAGCGCGCCGAGTTCCGGCAAAGCCGCCACAAACAACGCGGGGATGATGGCGAAGTACTTCGCCACATCATTGGCGATCGAGAAGGTGGTGAGTGCGCCGCGCGTCATGAGCAACTGCTTGCCGATCTCCACAACCTCGATGAGTTTGGTGGGATCGGAATCGAGGTCCACCATGTTGCCGGCCTCGCGGGCGGCTTGCGTGCCGGTTTGCATGGCAACGCCGACGTCGGCTTGCGCCAGCGCAGGTGCATCGTTGGTGCCGTCGCCGCACATGGCGATCAACCGCCCTTGTGCCTGCTCGCTGCGGATGTAGCGCAGCTTGTCCTCCGGTGTGGCTTCGGCGACGAAGTCGGCGACACCGGCCTCCGAGGCGATGGCGGCCGCGGTGACCGGGTTGTCACCGGTGATCATGACGGTCTTGATTCCCATGCGGCGGAGCTCGGCGAAGCGTTGCTTGATCTCCGGTTTCACGACGTCCTTGAGATGGATGACGCCGAGCAGGCGATTGCCATCGACCAAACCCAACGGCGTGCCTCCGGCGCGCGCGATGCGCTCAACGTGCGCGCGAAAGTGGGCCGGCTCAACGGCGGGTCCACCGCCGGCTTCGCCGGCAAACTTCAGCACCGCGTCGATCGAGCCCTTGCGGAGGCGCCGCCCGCCAATCTCGACGCCGGAAAGCCGGGTCGTTGCCGAGAACGGGATGAACGTCGCATCCTCGGGGGTGGGCGGCTTGAGTCCGTATTTCTCGATGGCCAGGGCAACGATCGAGCGGCCTTCGGCGGTTTCGTCCGCTAGGCTCGCGAGTAGCGCGGCTTCGGCGGCTTCACGCTCCGATACACCCTGGGCAGGAATGATCTCCGTCGCCATGCGGTTGCCGAAGGTCACGGTGCCGGTTTTGTCGAGCAGCAATGTGTCCACGTCACCCGCAGCCTCGACGGCGCGGCCGGACATGGCGAGCACGTTGAACCTCAGCAGGCGGTCCATGCCGGCGATGCCGATGGCGGACAACAGGCCGCCAATGGTGGTCGGGATGAGCGTCACGAACAGGGCGACGAGGACCACAACGGAAATCGCCGCACCTGAGTATGCCCCCAGCCCCGTCAACGTGACGACGGCAATCAGAAAGATGATCGTCATGCCGGCGAGCAGGATGTTGAGCGCGATCTCGTTGGGGGTCTTCTGCCGTTCGGCGCCCTCCACCAGCGCGATCATGCGATCCAGGAACGAGGAGCCTTGCGAGGCGGTGATGCGCACCACGATCCAGTCGGAGAGCACCGTGGTGCCGCCGGTAACGGCCGAACGATCGCCGCCGGCTTCGCGAATTACAGGTGCGGACTCGCCGGTGATAGCCGCCTCGTTCACCGAGGCAATGCCTTCGATCACCTCGCCATCGCCCGGGATCACGTCGCCCGCCTCGACCAAAACCGTGTCGCCCGCCCGTAGCCGCGCGGCATCGACCGGCTCCCAGATCTCCCTGTTGTCCCCGGGCATCAGGATGCGCTTGGCGCGCGTTTCCTCGCGCGCGCGCCGCAGTGTTTCCGCCTGGGCGCGACCACGCCCTTCGGCGATGGCTTCGGCAAAGTTGGCGAACAGCACCGTGAACCAGAGCCAGGCGGCGATCTGGCCGCTGAACAGCGCCGGCTGCCCGGTTGCCAAGTCCCGCAAGAACAGCACAGTGACCAGCGCAGAGACCACGGCCGTGACGAAAATCACCGGGTTCTTGATCAGAACCTTCGGGTTGAGCTTGCGCACGGCGTCGGCGGCGCCGCGCCGGATCAGCGCAGGGTCGGCAATCGCCGTCTTGTAGCGCTTGCGCAGGGCGCGTTCACCTTCGCGGTGGGGCTCGATTGATTGCGAGGCGGCTGTTGTCATTGGCGCCACGGATGATGGAAGCATGATGTGGTCTCCTCAGCGCTACAAGGTCTTGCCGGCGAGCATCTGGAAGTGCTCGACGATGGGTCCGAGCGCCAGCGCGGGGAAGTACTCAAGGCCACTCAGGATCACGATCACGCCCATCAGCAGACCGACGAACAGCAGCCCATCAGTTGGGAAGGTACCTGCCGACGGCGCCAGTTTCGGCTTGGCGACTAGCGAGCCGGCAATCGCCATCACCGGCACAATGATCCCGAAGCGGCAGGCCAGCATGGCGATGCCGAGCGTGGTGTTCCACCAGGGGGCGTTGGCGGTGAGGCCGGCAAATGCCGAGCCGTTGTTGCCGGAGGCTGAGGAGTACGCGTAGAGGATCTCGGTGAGGCCGCGCGCTCCGGGATTGGCGAGGCCCGCCAGCGCCGCGGGCAGCACCGCGGAGACGGCAGAGAACCCAAGAATGAACAGCGGCATGATGAGGATGGCGAGCACGGCCATCTTTACATCGCGCGCCTCAAGCTTCTTGCCGAGGTATTCAGGCGTGCGCCCCACCATCAGCCCAGCCACGAACATCGCCAGGATCGCGAGCACAACGATGCCATAGAGGCCCGAGCCAACGCCGCCGGGAACCACCTCGCCGATTTGCATGAGGGCGAGCGGCACGAGCCCGCCAAGCGGCATGAAGGAGTTGTGCATCGCGTTGACAGAGCCGTTCGAGGCACCTGTCGTGAATACGGCCCAGACGGTGGAGAGCGCAGGGCCGAACCGGACTTCCTTGCCCTCCATGTTCGGGCCGGCGATGCCCATGGCGTGCATCAGCGGATTGCCGGACGCCTCCGCCCAATAGGCGATGGCGGCGCCGACGGCGAGGAACAGCACCATGACCGACAGCAGCGCCCAGCCCTCGCGCTCGCGGCCGATCATGCGGCCGAAGGTAACCGCCAGTGCCAGAGCCAGGGAGAAAATGGCCCAGGTCTGCAGCAGGTTGGTCCAGGCATTTGGGTTCTCGTAGGGGTGGGCTGCGTTGACATTGAAGAAGCCGCCGCCGTTAGTGCCCAGCTGCTTTATGGCAACCTGGCTGGCAACGGGCCCTTGCGCGAGCGTTTGCTTGGCACCCTCGATCGTCGTGGCGTCGATGTAGGCGCTTATATTCTGCGGCATCCCCAGCGCCACCAGCACCAGCGCAAGAACAATCGACAGCGGCAGCAGCACGTAGAGCGTGGCGCGTGTCAGATCCACCCAGAAGTTGCCGAGCGTGGAACCACTGCTGCGCGCGAATGCGCGGGCGATTGCGATGGCGACCGCGAATCCGGTGGCGGCCGATACGAAATTCTGCACCGTCAGACCGGCCATCTGGCTGAGATAGGAGAGTGTGCTTTCACCGCCGTAGCTCTGCCAATTGGTGTTGGAGACGAACGAAGCCGCGGTGTTGAACGCGAGGTGCGGACTCATCGGATCGAAGCCCTGCGGGTTCAGCGGCAGAAGATGCTGAGCGCGCAAGATCGCGTAGAGCAGGACAAAGCCGGCAGCGTTGAATGCCAGCAAGGCGAGGGTGTAGGTGAGCCAATCCTGCTCACGCTTCGGATCGATGCCCGACAGCGCATACAAGCGCCGTTCGACGGGTCCTAAGGCGCGATCGAGAAGCGTGCTCCGCCCCTCGAAAACTGCAGCCATGTAAATGCCAAGCGGTCGCGCTGTGGCAATGACGAGCGCAAACATCAGCGCAATCTGCAGCCAGCCGTTGAATGTCATGGAGTCACGCCTTCATGAATACGTGCGGGAAAAGCGTGCCGCCGCACGAGCCGAGATCAGAGCTTTTCGGGATGGAGGAGCGCATACACGAGATAGGCAGCGAGGCCCGCCACTACGATCGCGCCGAGGACGAGGTCAAACATGCTTACCTCACCCTCGCGCAGCCCAGAGGGCGTAACCTGCCATCAGCGCCATGATGCCCAGGCCCAGGGCGAGATATGCGAGATCGGCCATGTCAACCTCCGGTGTGTTGTTCCAACCGGAGTTAGGCCGTGACGCGTAAAGCCGCGATACGGATTTCAGGCTGCGCGCATAAAGAAGAAATAAAGGCGGCTATCGGGCGACCCTGAAGCCGATATTGCTCGACGTGCTCTCTGGCGTATTCGCGTGGCGGGCGGCTATGCGGTAGCGGTTGCAGTAGGAGTCATGACAGAGGAACGAACCACCGCGTATCGAACGAGAGCCCGTCGCAGAGGCAAAAAGCGGGTCCTTACTTTCGGTTTGGGAATGGTACCCCGCGTGGAACCAATCGGCGCACCACTCCCAAACGTTTCCGCAGGTATTGAAGAGGCCGTAGCCGTTGCGCTCGCCGCTGGCTGCCGCGATCGTGCCGGGTTGCCATCCTCGATCTGGCCCGTTGGGGAACGCACCTCGCCAGATGTTGCAGCGAGGTTCGCCATCGCGCATGAGGTCATTGCCCCATGAGAAGCGGTGCCCTTCCAGCCCGCCGCGCGCTGCGCCTTCCCACTCAGCTTCGGTGGGCAGCCTGGCGCTAGCCCAGGCACAATAGGCCTGGGCATCGTTCCATGACACGTGCACGACCGGGTGGTCCAGTCGGTAATAGATGTGGGTGCCGGGACCTTCCGGGCGCTGCCATGACGCGTGCTCGACGGCGAGCCACCAGGGTATGTCCGTCGCTACCTGGCGCGATCGCGCACGAACGTCTGCACTGGCCTGCAGGAAAAATACGAAGGAGAAGCCCGCGCGTTCAGCCTCCGTTGCGTAGCGCGTCGCGCGCACGAAATCGCCGAACTCACGGTTGGTGACAGTGGCCGGCGCGATCGAGAACGCCGATAGCGTCACGAGACGAGCCGGACCTTCGCCGTCGCCGGGCACCGCATCAGGGCCATCGTTGCCCATGAGGAAATCGCACGCAGGTATTGCGACGAGGTTTTGCCAAGGCGTGGCAGCCGGCACAACCGACGTCAAGGATCCGACGGCCGGCTGCGCGGCGTCCGGTCCCCTGGGCGTGCAGCAGGCCGCCATTTGGCGTGATCCTTAGTCTTTCTCCCAGAACGCGCGCGTAACGCCCTGGCTTTTCATCAGCTCCACGATCTTTTCGCGGTCGAGGACGCCGCAGCGCTTGGCCCAGGCCTCGTACTGGCCTGCCATGTCGACGACGCGATCGGGATACGTGGCCGCGAGGTCGTTCAACTCGGTGCGGTCGGTGTCCATGTCGTACAGCTCCCACGACCCGGGATAACTGCGCACGAGCTTCCATTTGCCGATACGCACAGCAGCATTGCCCTCGTGCTCCCAGAACATGGGCGGTCGGTCGACGTTGTCGCGCTCGAACGCAGGCGCGAGCGACACGCCCTCGATCGGCTCGATGGCGTTGCCGTCCCATGCGCTTGGATAAGGTGTGCCAGTGAGATCGAGGATGGTCGCCATGATGTCGGGCAGGTAGCCCGGTGCGTGGCGGATCGCACCCCTATCCTTGATACCGGCAGGCCAGTGCACGATCAGAGGCGTGGAGATGCCGCCCTCGTGGATCCAATGCTTGTAGAGCCGGAAGGGGGTGTTCGACAGGTTGGCCCAGGCCTGGCCGTAGCTTTGGTAGGTGTTCTCGGGGCCCGGCATCCGGTTCGGGTTGTTGCCGAAGTGCACGGGCTCGCCGGTGCGCGTGTGCGCGCGTGCGATCATCAGCTTCTCGACAAGCTCCTCAATCGTGACGTTCTCGGGGATATCCTCGGCACACGCGCCGTTGTCGGCGAGGAAGATGATGATGGTGTTGTCCAGTTCGCCAGTCTTCTCGATGGTCGCGAGGATGCGGCCGATGCCTTGATCCATGCGGTCGACCTGCGCCGCGTAAACCTCCATGCATCGGATCAGCCAGGCCTTATGCTCCGCGTCAGTCCACGGTGGCTGTGTCGGGTCGCGCGGGGAGAGCTTCCACGCGCGGTTCAGAATGCCCCAGGCGACAAGCTTGTCGAGGCGCTCCTCGCGCAACGTGTCCCAACCCTTGTCGAAGCGGCCCTTGTACTTGGCGATGTCCTCGTCGTGCGCGTGCAGCGGCCAGTGCGGCGCCGTGTAGGCGACATAGGTGAAGTGCGGCGTGCCGGGATGCTCGCGCGCATGCTTCTCGATGAAGGTCACCGCCTGGTCGCTGATGGCATCGGTGTAGAAGAAGGTGCTGTCGGCTTTCGCCTCGTGCTCGACGTTCTCGTTGCCGCGCGTCAACGTATTGGGATCATAGAAGCTGCCAGCGCCGATGATCGTGCCGTAGAACTCGTCGAAGCCGCGCTGCAGAGGCCAGGTGTCAGTCGGCGTCTTTAGGTTGCTGGCGACGTGCCACTTGCCGCTCATGTAGGTGCGGTAGCCGTTCGTCTTCAGCGCCTGGGGGATCGTCACGCAGCGCTTGTTGAGGTTGCCGGCGTAGCCCTCAGGGCCCGAGTCGTACGTGAGGATGCCGATCCCGGTCTGATGCGGGTGCAATCCCGTGAGCATCGAGGCGCGCGAGGGGCTGCAACGGGCGGTGTTGTAGAACTGAGAGAAGCGCAGGCCGTCCCGCGCCAGGCGGTCGAGGTTGGGTGTATCAATCTCGCCGCCGTAGCAGCCGAGATCCGAATAGCCCATGTCATCGTTGAGGATGAGAACGACGTTTGGTTTTTTCTTCGTCATGCGCGGTTCATCCTGCTTGTCTATTCCCGTCGGTGTTTCGTTAGAGCCGCCCGCCACTCTGCGGGTCGAAGAGGTGGGCTGCCTGCGGCGCAAAGCCCAAGAATACGTCGTTGTCTGAATGGGCGGACGGTTGCGCCGGCCCCTTGAGCTTGAAGCGCTTGCCATTCGAGAAGACGCTGATGATCGCGCTGTCGCCGAGATCCTCGACGCGTTCGATGCGCGCCGGCAATCCAGTCTGCGCAAGCACGAGGTCGTTCGGCCTGACGCCGAGCGTCACGTTGCGGGGGGCCGTCGCCTGCTTGCCGACGGGCAGTGCGTGCCCATCAACCGTGACATTCGATCCGTCCCAGATCCCCGGCATGAAGTTCATCTGCGGCGTGCCGACAAATCCGGCGACGTCCATGGACATCGGCGTTGAGAACACTTCGCGCGGCGTGCCGACTTGGGCGATGCAGCCGTCCATGAACACGGCGATCCGGTCGGCCAGGGTCATGGCCTCTTCCTGGTCGTGCGTCACATAAACGGTCGTGGTACCGAGCCCGCGCTGCAGGGCATGCAGTTCGAGGCGCGTCTCCAGGCGAAGCTTGGCGTCCAGGTTCGACAGCGGCTCGTCGAGCAGAAACAGCCGGGGTTTGCGGACGATGGCGCGAGCGAGGGCGCAGCGCTGCTGCTGTCCACCCGAGAGCTGACCCGGCCTTCGCGCCAGCAAGTGCGAGATGTTCACCCGGGCTGCCGCTTCGGCGACCTGGCGCTCGATCTCCTTCTCCGGCGTTCCGATCATCTTCAGCGGAAAGCCGATGTTCTTGGCCACCGTCATATGCGGGTAGAGCGCGTAGCTTTGGAACACCATGGCGACGTCGCGGGCGCCGGGCTCGAGGTGCGTTACATCCTGGCCGTCCATTGAAACGCGGCCGCTGCTGACGGTCTCGAGCCCTGCAAGGATGCGCAGCGTCGTCGTCTTGCCGGAACCGGACGGCCCAAGCAGCACAAAGAACTCGCCGGGCTCGATGGCGAGGTCGACGCCGTGCAGCACGGTCGTCTCGCCGTGCCGCTTCACGACGCCTTCCAGTCTCACGCTGCCGGGACCGCTCATCGCCTGCCGCCGCCCTTGACCGCGCCAAAAGTCAGGCCCTTCACAATATGCCGCTGCGCCAGGATGCCGATGATGATGACGGGGGCCATTGCCAGCATCGCCGCCGCGGCGAGCTTCGCCCACTGGGTCTGCTCGACTGAGATGAAGTTGAACATGGCGACGGTGACGGGCCGCACGCGATTGCCGCCGAGGACGACGGCGAACATGAACTCGTTCCACGCGTTGAGGAAAACGAAGATCGCCGTGACCGCGATACCACCCCTGACCTGCGGCAGGATCACGTAAAGCAGTGTGCGCAGCCGCCCGGCGCGGTCAAGCAGGGCCGCCTCCTCCATCTCATGCGGGATGTCCTCGAAGTAGGACACCATCAGCCAGATGGCGAACGGCAGCGAGAAGGTGAGATAGATCAGGGTGAGGCCGCCGTAGGTGTCGAGACCGCCGATACGTTGCAGCGCCAGATAGTACGGGATGATGAGTCCGACCGGCGGCAGCATCTGCGTCGCCAGCACGTAGAAGCCGGAGGCTTGCTTGGCTGGAAAACGCAGCCGGGCAAGGGCGTACGCGGCGGGAATCGCAAACAGCATGGTCAGCAGCGTAGCCGACATTGTGACGATGAAACTGGAGATCAGATTCGGCAGGATGGATGTCGCGCCGAAGATCACCTCGTAATAGTTGCTGAGCGTCGGTTTAAAGAGCCACACGGGCGGATAGGCGAGAACATCCCGCTCCGTCTTGAACGAGGTGAGCAGTCCCCACACGATCGGCATCACCCACACGGCGAGGCCGAAGCCGGCGACCATGGCGAGCGCGAGGCGGCGGATTCCCGAACGGGGCCTCATGCGCGCGCCCGCCTCAATCGAAACATGAAGTAGGAGATGGCGAGCGTGATCGACAGCAGCACGACGGCAAGCGACGCGCCGTAGCCGAGATTGAGTTCGCTGAAGGAGGTGCGATAGGCGTAGAGGTTCAGGATCTCCGTTGACGAGCCGGGTCCCCCGCCGGTTGCCGCAAAGATGGCCGCGAACGCAGAGAGCGCAGTCATCATGCGCAGGATCACGACCATGACGATCGCCGGCCTGATCAGCGGAAGTGTGATGTGACGAAAGCGCTGCCACGCGCCGGCCCGGTCCAGGCGCGCCGCTTCGTAAATGTCCGGCGGCAGCGTGGCCAAGGATGCCAGCAGCACAAGAAAGGCGAACGGCGTCCATTGCCACGTGTGGATGGCAATTACCGAGATCAAGGCCAGTTGCGGATCGCCGAGCCAGTTGTGGCTTCCAAGACCGAGCGACACCGTCACGAGATCGACCAGGCCGAAGTCCGGTGCGAGGACAAGCGTGCGCCAGAACAGGCCGACAACCACGGGAGCGAGCACGATCGGCAGGATCGCGGCGATGCGCAGGATGCCCTGTCCCTTGGGGAACTGCATCACCAGCAACGCGAGCGACAAGCCAATGACGACCTGTAGGACGACCGTGGAGGTCGTATAGACAAAGGTGAGGAGCAGCGAATTCCAGAAGCGCGGATCGCTGCCCATTTTCAGGTAGTTGCCGAGACCGGCAAAACCCGAAAGCCACGGCATGCCGAGATCGAGACGGAACAGGCTCGTCCACACCAGGTAGACGAGCGGCACCGTCGTTGTCAGCAGCAGCAGCACGAGCGCCGGCACGAACAGCGCCAGCGCAAAGCGCCGCTCCTGCACCTCGAGCGATGGCGCCGTCGCTGCTGCCGACATTGCCGTGCGTCAGCCCTTCAGGATTTGTTGGATCCGAGCTTGCGCCTCGTCGAGCGCTTCCTTCGGACGCTTCTGGCCGACCAGAGCCGCCTGGATTGCGGTGGCCATCGTATCACCGATTGCGGGCCACTGCGGCACGCGGGGACGCCATTCGACATCGGTATCCTGATCGAGCGACTCGAGAGCAGCCGGGATGAAGTTGTCGCCGGCGTCCTTCATGGCTCCTGCGAACTCGTTGGACCGCCACAGCGACATGCGGTTGATGCCCGAGCGCTTGGCGGGACCGGCAAACTTCCAAGATGTGCGGGCCTGCGTCTCCGCAGATGCAGCCCAAGTTATGAAGAGCCAAGTGGCTTTCTTGGCCTTCTCGGAGAGTGCAGCGTTGACCGGGAAGCCCCAGTTCCAGATCGAGGTGACGCGCTTGCCGCTCGGGCCCTTGGGCCAACGGGCGTAGGCGACCTTGCCGACGACTTTGGATTTCTCGGGATTGATGACGACCGCGGCCGACGAGTGCGCATCTATGTAGGTCGCGATCGTGCCCTGCGAGAAGGCGTCGGCGATATCCGGCCAGTTCCAGTTGCGGACGGCGGGCGGAGCGTATTGGGACAGCGTCTCCACGTACCAACTCAAGGCAGCGACCGCCTCTTGCGAGTTCACTGTGATGTTGGCACCCGAACCCCAGGTGCCGCCGAAACTGCGGAAGATGGACGGATAGATGTACATGTTCTGCCCGGCGCCAGCAAAGCCGCGCAGGGCAAGCCCGTGCACGCGCGCGCTCGGGTCGGTGAGCGCCTTGGCGTTTGCCACGAGCTGATTCAATGTCTCGGCAGGCTTCAGGCCTTTCTCCGCATACAGGTCCTTGCGGTAGACTTGGACCGTCACCTCCCCGTCGTAGGGGATGCCATAGGGCTTGCCGTCAACCGAGTCCGCCTCGCGCCAGGCCCTGATGATGTCGTCGTAGTTGAACCAGCCTGCGTCGGTGAGCGACGTATCGCCAAGATACTTGTCGAGCGGCTCAACCCATTTGTTCGAGACATACAAAGGATAGTACATGGGGTCGGCTGCGTGGGTCGCGTATGTTGCCGTCTTGGACGACAGATCCAGCATCGCCTTCTGGCGAATCTGCCCAGGCGGGACCTCTTCGAAGCGCAACCTGACGCCGGTCAGCGCCTCAAACTGCGGTTGCAGGGAAATGAGGTTCTTGAAGTAGCTGGCGGGGATGACGGCGACCGTGATCTGCTCACCCTCAGCCTGGCGCCAGTTGATCTTGGCCGACTTGTAGGGGGCGAGATCATCAGCCTGCGCCAGCGCAGAGGTCGTCATCCCATGGCCGACGATCCCAACGGCGGCCAAGCCAGCGCCGTAGCGAAGTACATCGCGGCGATGCGGATGAGGCGAGTTTTGCCTGTCGCGGTTTTCTTTGGTCATGGCGCTTTCCTCCTGCCCGAGTACGCAATCGGAGACGGTGCATAGGCTGCACTGGCTCTCTTCTGTATTCGATTACATCGAGCTTATCAGGCGTGGGAGGGGCCGACAACTGCATTCATATAGGCCACGCATCGCGCATCGAAACCCTTGTGCGATATCCGGAAGCCGCTTTATGTAATCGAATTCAAGAGAACACGCCGATGGTATTTGAGCGGAAGCGATCCATGGTTTTCCAGGGCAGCAACCAGCGCTCGCGGGCGAAGGATGTTGCACGGCTCGCCGGCGTGTCGACAGCTACCGTCTCCCGCGTCCTGAACTCGCCCGATCGCGTTGATGTGGAAACGCGTCGTCTCGTAAACGATGCCGTCGTCAAATTGCGCTACGTCCCACACGGCGCCGCGCGCGCGCTTCGAAGCCATCGCAGCCGCATGATCGGCGCCGTGGTGCCTTCCTTCAGTTATGCCCTCTATGCGCGTACGACGAGTGCCATGCAGGCGGTGCTCGACAGCAACGGCTTCTCGCTCGTGGTTGCCGAGCATCACTACGACCTCAAGGCCGAGCTTCGTATTACGGAGCAGCTGCTCGGACGTGGGGTCGATGCGCTGATGTTCGTGGGTGTCGATCACGACCCTGCGCTGTTCACGCTGCTCAAGGAGCACGGGCGGCCCTACGTTCTGACGTGGGGCGTCGATCCGATGCGCCGGCACCCGAGCATTGGCTTCGACAATCGCGCGGCGACGTTTGAAATGACACGCCACCTCATCGAGCTGGGCCACCGCCGGTTCGGATTGCTGAGTGCGGTCACCGATGGCAATGACCGCGCGACCGAGCGGGGTGCAGGCGTGCGCGCCGCTCTCGCCCAAGCTGGCCTCACGCTCGAGCCGCGCTTCGTCCGTTACGGGACCATCGAGCTGGCCGACGCCGCACGCATGATGCATGAAATATTGATACAGCAGGAGCGGCCGACCGCCATAATTGCCACCAACGACGTCTTCGCGGTCGGCGCTATGATGGCCTGCCGCGAGCGCGGCGTGGCGATCCCCGGCGAAATCTCCATAACCGGCGTAGACAATACAGACCTGGGCGCAACACAAACGCCACCGCTGACAAGCATACGCACGCCTATCGTAGACATCGGTCGCGCGGCGGCCGAGCAACTCATAGCGCGGTTGCAAGACCGACCTTATGTCGAGTTTCAGACGCTGCCGTTCGAGCTGGTTCCGCGACGCAGCAGCACCAGCCCGGGAAGCGTAGTGCCCATCGTTTGAGCTCCTCGCGCAGCTTCTGCTCGGCCTCGCTTGGCGTAAAGCTCTGTCGCGCTCGAAGAACTGGATCTATTTGTGCGAGCGGCATACGCCGCCGCTGCCAACACCCAAGACGTCAGCGAATGCCTGAGTGGAAAGGCCTCGGCGAGAAGACACGCTCGGAGCGGGATAACGCGTTGGGAGAAATGGCGATCCCGGCAGGGCTCGAACCTGCGACCCCCTGCTTAGAAGGCAGGTGCTCTATCCAGCTGAGCTACGGGACCTTGGCGACAGCGACCACGGCCAGTTTAGCAGAGCGACGCCTAGTCGGACAGGCTTGTGGAACCATCGGCCTCGATATGGTGTAGATGGGACGCCGCGCAAAACTGCAAGCGGCGATCTACGCGTGGCAATTCGCATGCTCGCTTTTGGTGTCCTGGCCGCAGTGAGCCTGGCGGGCTACGTCGGCACGTCCTGGTGGCTTGTCGTGCCGGTGGCGGTATTGCTCACCCTGCAAAGTTGGTGGTCGCACCTTTGGCGGCTGGGCGAGCCGAGCCACGATCCCTGGAGCAAGAAGATCACCGCCTACTTCGTGACGGGTATCGCGGCCGATCTGGCGATGACCGTGGTTGCGTTCGGTTTCGGCAGGGCGCTGCGATGGATGCTCGGCTAAGGCACCACGCGCTCTTCACGGAAGCGCCGCAGCAGGCGGCAGAACATGTCCTCGCTGTCGACCACCTCGTGGAAGCCGAAGCGGCGTGATTTGGTGACGTCCGACATGACGTCCCAGTCGCACCCAAACACGTAGTCGGCGAAGGGCCACGCAACGAGCGTGTCGAAGTCGAACGCCTGCAAGCCGTACTTCTTTGTCATGTGTCTCCACAGATCGGCCTTGTCGGCCATGTGCTGCACGAGGCTGATGGTCTGCGGGTCGCCGACCGGCATCTCAAACACGCCGGCGATCTTCGGCCACAGATTGCGCCAGCGGAAATAGTCGCCGTTGGTGATGTTGAAGGCCTGCAGGCTGCAGCGCGGGTCTATCGCGGCCCACGTCGCGGCGTTCGCAAAGTGCGCGGACTCCGTGACCTGGTAGATGGATGAATAAGCGCCGGGCTTGCCGGGGAAGCGCAGCGGCAGGCCAAGCTCCTTGCTGACGGCCGCGTAGACGGCAATGGCGGGAAGGATGCTCATGGCCGTGCCGGGTGCGAAGCCGCACAAGGTCTGCGGCCTCAGTTCTACCCAGTCCCAGCTCTTGCCCTTCTGGAACTGGGTCAACCAATCGATCTGGTCGAAATAATAGTTGGGTGGCATGTGGCGCGGGTCGGTCTCGCGCGCGGGGGTCCTGTAGGGACCGAGGTGCGAGCCGTAGTACTTGGTGCCGGTGACCAGGACGACCCGTTCGAGTTGCGGCGCGGTACGTGCGATGCCTGAGACGGCGTTGACCAGCATGTCGCGGTTGGGCGCGATGTTGGAGGCGTAGCCGGCGGCCGCGCCGGAACTCGCCTGAAAGGCGGCATAGAAGATGTGGGTGACGCCGGATAGCACCGTGCTGTGCGACGACAAGGCATCCGGATCGAGCAGATCGACCGCCAAGTGGCGGTAGCCGGGTCTGTCGGCTTCGGACCGCCGCGAGAGTCCAACGACAGACCATCCAGCCTCGCTGGTCAGCCGTTCGACGACATAGCGCCCAATGACGCCGAGCGCGCCCACGACCGCAGCGGTTCTCGTTCTGGCCATGCCGTTCGACTTGCCCGAGCTGATATAGTTGCTACCACAGTTCAGGTGGCCAGTTGGCCCGGACCCGCACTCCTACGAGGCAGGACAGGGACGAAAAACATAGTTACCCTATCGGATTAGGCTATGCGCGTGTGCCCGATTGTGTGATAGGCACTCGCAAGCATATCAAGAACGAGAACAGGCGAAAAAACGTTTTCGCCGGCGAGGAGGAAACCGGTGGCAGCGGACGCTGCAGTCGCATCTGGCGCGGAGAGTATCGCGCAGCAGACGGCTACGAAAGCGCCGGCGTCGCCCGGGTTGCTCGGCTGGCTCTGGTCGGCCGGCCTGATGCTGATGCTGGCCTTCCTCGTTCTGTATCCGGTGACGATGCTCTTGCTGGGCGCGCTGACCAACACCAACCCGGTGGTGGACGGCTTCGGCGTGTTCGACTTGTCGGTCCGCAACTTCGGTGAAGTGCTGGCCAACCCGAACGTGCACGCGGCGCTCATCAACTCGCTCGTTGCATGCACCGGCGGCACGGCGCTGGCCGTGATCATCGGGCTGACGTTCTCCTGGGTCGTGGTGCGGACAGATACGCCGGGCAAGGGTTTCATCGCCGCAGCGAGCATGCTGCCGCTGTTCGTACCGCCGCTGGTCGCCGCCGTCGCCTGGTCGATCCTGGCATCGCCCAAGACTGGATTGCTGAACACGTTCTTGAACGCCATCGGCATCGAGTGGCGCTTCAATGCCTACACGATGACCGGGCTGATCGTGATCTTCGGCATCTACTATGCGCCCTACGTCTACATGTTCACAGCGTCGGCGCTGCGCAACATGGATCCCTCGCTCGAGGAAGCGGCCGAGGTGAGCGGTGCCAGCGCGGTGCGCACCATGTTCACCGTGACCTTCCCTCTGATCGCACCGGCGATCCTGTCGGGCATGCTGCTCTCGTTCATCGTCATGCTGGGGATCTACGGCATTCCTGCCGTTCTCGGGACGCCGGGCGATATCGCGGTTCTCACCACCTACATCTTCAAGCTGACGGCGTGGTCTCCGCCGCTCTACAACACGGCCGCCGCCGTCGCGATCATCCTGATGGTGGTCACAGGCTTTCTCGTCTGGCTGCAGCACAGGATCACGTCGCGGCGCAGCTACACAACCGTGGCCGGCAAGGCGTTTCGGCCGGCGCAACTGAAGCTCGGGCCCTGGCGCTATGTCACGCTGGCGCTGGCGATGGTGTATCTGCTCGTGGTGGTGGTGCTGCCGACGCTGGCGTTGATCGTGGCCGCCTTCCGCCGGTTCCTGTTCATCCGCGATATCGCCAGCCTGTTCGATATGCGCCAGTACGGCCTCATGCATTTCGAGCGGCTGTTTGCCAATCCGCTGGCCTTGCGTTCGATCTGGAACACGATGGAGGTCGGGTTGATCACGGCGATCGTGGGCGGCGTGGTCGCCTTCGCGATCGGCTATACCATCAACCGCACGACGCTTCCGATGCGCAAGAGCATCGACGTGGTGTCGACGCTGCCGGTGGCCATTCCGGGACTGGTGATCGGCGTGGCGTATCTGTGGGCGTGGATCGGGCTGCCGGGCGGCCTCTACGGCACGATCTGGATCCTGGCGCTCGCCTTCATCGCGCGCTTCATGCCCGATACCGTCAAGGCACTGTCGACGTCGCTGCTCCAGATCCATCGCGAGCTGGAGGAGGCTGCGTGGATCTGCGGCAAGGGGCTGCTTGGAACCATTCGCAGCATCGTGCTGCCGCTGGCGCGCCCCGGTGTGATCGCCGCCATGACCTTGCTGTTCATCCTGGCGATCCGGGAGCTCGGGTCGTCGCTGTTTCTCTACACCAGCAACAGCATGGTGATGGCGGTGCTGCTGCTCGACTACTACGAGGGCGGCAATCTCGGCATCACCGCCGCATTCAGTATCGTGCAGATGGTGCTGCTGGCCGTACTTATCAGCATTGCCAACCTGCTGTCGCGCGGCGGCAGCGGCGACAGCTCGGGCGTCGGACGGGCAGGCTGATCCAATAGATCTACAAAGGAGGAATGATCTGATGAAAAGAATACTAGGTGCGGGCGTTGTGGCTGCGGCACTGGCCATCGCCGGGGCAACCGCCGTATCGGCTCAAACAGAGTATGCCTCGAAAGAGCTGATCGACGCGGCCAACAAGGAAGGCAAGCTCGTTCTCTACACGGCCAACTTCACCGAGCCGGAACAGGAGAACATCAAGGAGTTCAACAAGAAGTATCCCGGCATCAAGGTCGAGATGCTGCGCGCGCCCGGTGGTCAGCTGATCACGCGCGTGAAGACGGAGGCTGCGGCGAACAAGTTGAACGCCGACATCGTCGACCACTCGGACCGTGGCGACATGTTGGTGATGAAAGACATGTTCATGGACTATGCGCCGCCGAATGCCGCCGACTACCTTCCGGACGCGCAGGTTGCGCCGAACCTCTGGCCGCGCGTTACCCTGGTGTGGGCCATCGCCTACAATCCCGCGCTGGTGAAGAACCCTCCGAAGAGCTGGGCCGACCTGACCAAGCCTGAGTACGGCAACAAGCAGATCGGTCAAGTGTTCGCGCCGGCTGGCGGCACTACCTGGACGCGCGTCATGTTCGAGCGCAAGATTCTGGGAGAGGACTACTGGCCGAAGCAGGCGGCAACCAAGCCCGCGCTGTTCCCCTCCGGCGCACCGCTGTCCGACGCGCTGGTGCGCGGCGAGGTTGCCATCGCGCCGCTGCTCTACAACGTGATCTACACCAAGCAGCGCGACGGCGCCCCGGTCGAAATCTTCTTCGGCCCGGAAGGTGCACCGGCCATTCCCTACTCGACGGGCATCCCGAAGACGGCCAAGAACCCCAACGCGGCAAAGCTGTACATGAACTGGTGCATGTCGAAGGAAGGCCAGGCGTTCATGATCCAGACCCAGGGGAATCTGACGTCGCTGAAGACGCCGCCGGTGTACCCGAAGAATTTCGACTCCAAGGTCGTCAAGGTCTGGCTGCCGAAGTTCGACGAGTTCGAGAGCCTGCGGGCCGGCTGGGTCGAGGAGTGGAACAAGATCTACGGCCACCGCCAGTAGAACGAAACGTTGAGGGGCGATCGCGCTGCGGTCGCCCTTCTTATTGCGGAGCGCAAATGTCTGCGAACTTGAAGGTCGAGCGACTGCGCAAGGTGTTCAGCACCGGCAAGGCCGCGATCGACGATGTCAGTTTCTTCGTGCCGGCCGGCGATATCGTCGTGCTGCTCGGCCCCTCGGGTTGCGGCAAGACGACCACGCTCAGGTGCGTGGCGGGCCTCGAGCACCCGACCTCGGGAGAGATCAGTATCGGGCCGGGCGTCGTCTCGGCACCGGAGCGCGGCGTCCTGGTGCCGCCGCGCCAGCGCAACCTGGGCATGGTGTTCCAGTCGTATGCGGTGTGGCCGCACATGACGGTGCACCAGAACGTCGCCTACCCGCTCAAGACGCGGGGCACGCCGCGCGGCGAGCGCAACGGCAAGGTGGCGGAGGCCCTCGAACTCGTCGGCTTGAGCGACTACGCCAGCCGTCCCGTTACGCAATTGTCGGGCGGGCAGATGCAACGCGTCGCGCTCGCGCGCAGCCTTGTCTACCAGCCCCAGCTTCTGCTCCTCGATGAGCCGCTCTCCAACCTCGATGCGAAGCTGCGCCTGCGTCTGCGCGACGACCTGCGCAAGATCATCAAGAAGACCGGTGTCACGGCGCTGTACGTGACGCACGATCAGGCCGAGGCCGTCGTGCTGGGAGACCGAATCGGCGTGATGCGGGATGGCAAGCTTCTGCAGATGGCACCGGCTGACGAACTCTACAACCGGCCCGCCGATCTGTTCGTTGCGAGTTTCACCGGGGCGTCCAACCTGCTCGAAGGTCGCGTCATCGGACGGGAGGGCGACTTCGGCCAGGTCGAAGCCAAGTCAGGCGAAAGAATGTCGGTGTGGCTGCCGGCCGGTGTTCAGGCGGGCGAGGCGGTGAAGGTGGCGGTCCGGCCGGAGAACGTCAGGCTGGGCACCAATGGCGCGGCGGAGCCCAATACGTTCCGTGCACGCGTTTCCGGCACGCGATACCAGGGCACGCAAACGGTCTACGAGCTGGCGATGCTCGGGGCGACCGTCGACGCGCTGGAACTGGGCACACGCGTGCGCTTTCCGGTCGGCGGCGAGGTCGATGTGGTGCTGCCGCCGGTGCAGTGCTGGGCCTACCCCGCGCAGCAGACGATCGAATCGGAATAGCGCTCCGCGCCTCAGCGGTCGGCGGATACAGAAAGCGAACGGGCCACCTGAAGGGTGGCCCGAAGCATTTCCAAGTCGTGCCGAACAGAGTCTAGTGTGACGGAGGAAATCCCGGCTGGGCACCGTCGGGCCGCAATTCTGCCGCCATGCAACCCTTCTCGCCCATGCCCCAGCGTACCTGGACGATCTGCTGTGGCCGCAGCTCGGTGAAACCGAAGCGGCGAATTGTCTCCATGTGAACGAAAATATCCGGGGTTCCATCGCCGCGCGTCAGGAAGCCGAAGCCGCGGACACGGTTGAACCACTTGACCATGGCCCGCTCCCAATCACTCTCCGGCTGCACCACGACGTGCGTGCGCTGCGGCAGCTGCGAAGGATGAATGGCGGTGCTCTCGTCCATGCTGAGCACGCGGAAGGCCTGCAGGCCTCTCGGGCGGTTCAGCACTTGGCAGTGCACCCTCGCGCCCTCATAGGCGGTCTGATAACCGCCAGCCCTCAAGCACGTCACGTGCAGCAGAATATCCGCCAGGCCGTTGTCAGGAACTATGAAGCCGTACCCCTTGGAGACATCAAACCACTTGATCGTGCCGGCTATCTCAAAGACTTCCAGTCCCCCTGTCGCATCCGTGCCGTCCGCCGGCACAGCCCCCGTCTGTGGAGGGAACTTGTCGTCACCCATAAGCTTACCCCGCTTACTTTGGATCACATTCGATCCAACTGCTCTTCGTTGTGTTTTCGACGGCGACGCGGCCGAGTTTGTGTGCCCTGCTTCGACTCACGATGCGCGTCAAAAACGTGGCGACCATAGTCACTGGTGATTTGCTCTCCAAGCGATTTCGCCGCGCTTTGTCGACAGGCTCAAGGAACGTTCAGATGAGTTTTCGCCCGCAAGTGCCGATGAATCGCTGGGAAACATGATCGCGTCGCTTTTTTGCAGCAGGTAGTGAAATACTACTTTGGGGAAAACAGGAGCGGGACGGCGCAATTGTGTTGAAGACTGCTTGATATCTTTGGATCGGCACTTGCAATACTGATTCGCATTGCGGCGGCGTGCGTTGCAGCGATGGGTGACGATGCGCAGACACGCGGTGCCCGTAGGCTTCGGAAATGCGCGCGCCGGCTGAAACTGATGCGGTCGCACATTCGAGAATTGCTGGCCGGGCGCGATCATTGCACTCTGGCGCAACGGGCATGGAGCAGGAGGTACGCATGCGGTATCTGCATACGATGGTGCGCGTCGCCGACATCGACAAGAGCCTGGACTTCTACTGCAACAAGCTCGGCATGCGCGAGGTGCGGCGGGTGGAAAATCAAGCGGGGCGCTTCACGCTGATCTTTCTTGCGGCCGCAGAGGACACTGCACAGGCGGAGGCCAGACGCGCGCCGCTCCTGGAGCTCACGTTCAACTGGGATCCCGAGGCCTACGGCGAGGGGCGCAACTTCGGTCACCTCGCCTTCGAGGTCGACGACATCTATGCGACCTGCGACCGCCTGATGAAGTCCGGCGTGACCATCAATCGCCCGCCGCGCGACGGCAACATGGCGTTCGTCCGCTCGCCCGACAACATCTCCGTCGAGCTCTTGCAGAAGGGCGCCGCGCGGCCCAAGCAGGAACCGTGGGCTTCGATGCCGAACACGGGCAAGTGGTAGGCTGCGCGCGTTCACCTTAAAGCGCCGAGATTGCATAAAAGACGCCGGGCCGCCGCACCGTCTTCTTAAGGTCCGCCAGCCTACAAGAGTGCGCTGCTTTCAGATTGGCGCGTTCTTTTCTGGCGAACCCGATAATGCTCGCAAAACTTGGGCTTCGGCCCCTTGGCGTGGCGGCCAAGCTTTATTGTGCCGCCGCCTTGCTTCTCGCAGTGACGTGCATCTGGGCGCTGGCCGCAATCCGGTTTGCGCTGGAGACGGAAGACGCCGCCACCCAACTCAGGCAGGACGGGTTGGTTAACATCGCGGCCGCGGCGCGCGCGCAGGTTCTGATCGAGCAGCAGGGCCGGCTGGTTGCCCTGGCGGCGGCAGGCAGAAGCACGCCGGCCGACGAGGCGAGGTACGGCAACCTCAGCAAGGGAGCGGCGGCGTTCCTCGATCAGATCGGGGCCGAGGACAGCGGGCGCCTCGCCGCCCATCACGCGCTCCTCGTATGGCATGGCGCAGAAGTGTTCCGCCTGTTGGCGAGCGGCAGCACCGACGATGCGCATGCTGCGGCAGCGGGCTATGCCGTTGCGGCGGCGCGGTTCGTCGATGACCTGCAAGGCGAGGCCACAGCACGGCTGGCCACATCCGACCTCAGCCTTGCGACCCTTGGCTGGAACGCGCGCAGCCTGTCCACCTCGCTGTGGGTGATGCTTGGCATGACGGGACTCGCCGCCGGGCCGCTGGGCTACATGTTTCTTCGCCAGATGCTGATGCGGCTGGAGGGCATCGGCACTGCGCTCAACCGGCTGGCCCGCAACGACACGTCGGTCGAGATCCCGGACGTGGACACCAAGGACGAGTTCGGGCAGCTGGCGCGATCGGTGTCGGTGTTCAAGGCGAAGTCGATCGAGCTGCTGAACAAGAAGGCGGACTTCGAGCGGCTGAACCTGCAGCTTGATACGGCCATCAACCACATGCCGCTGGGCCTGAGCATGTTCGACGGCAACGAGCGCCTGCTGGTCTGCAACCGCCGCTACGCCGAGATGCACGACCTGCCGGGCGAGCTGACACGGCCCGGGACCGTGCATTGCGCGTTGTGGGACCAGCGGGTCCGCAACGGTGCGCAGCACTCCCGGTCGCGCGATGCGCTGATTGCAAGTGCCGACAGTCACAACATGCAGATCGAGTATGCGGGCGGGCGGACGATCGCGGTGTCGCGGCAACCCATGCGGGGCGGCGGCTGGGTGTCGCTGCACGAGGACATCACGGAGCGCCGGCGCCGCGAGGAAACCACCGCGCGACTGGCGCGCCATGACGCGCTGACCAGCCTGGCGAACCGCGTGCTGTTCCATGAGCAGCTCGAGCAGAGCTTGCTCAGTCTCGTCAGCGGGCAGGGATTTGCCGTGCTGTGCCTCGACCTCGACCGGTTCAAGGAGGTCAACGATACGCTCGGCCATCCCGTTGGCGATGCGCTGTTGAAGCAGGTGAGCGAGCGGCTGCTCGGCTGCGTGCGGCATGGAGATCTTGTTGCGCGCCTCGGCGGCGACGAGTTCGCCATCATCCAGGCGGGCGTGCGCGATCCCGCGCGCACGGAGACGCTGGCAGACCGCATCATAGAAACCGTGAGCGCGCCCTATGACGTCGACGGTCACCGCGTGACGATCGGCACCAGCATCGGCATGACGCTCGCGCCGCGCGATGGTGCCGAAGCCGACGAGCTGCTGCGCAACGCCGATCTCGCGCTCTACCGCTCGAAATCGGAAGGTCGCGGCCGCCATGCGTTCTTCCGCCGCGAGATGAGCGACGCCGTCGAGAGCAAGCGCAGCCTGGAAGCCGACCTGCGCCGCGCGCTGGGCGACGACGACCTGACCGTCTCCTACCAACCGGTCGTGAACCTCGCCAACGACGAGGTCGCCGGCGCCAACGCCGTTCCGGGCTGGCACCATCCGGGACAGGGCTTCATCGACGCGCGGCAGCTTGCCGAGATCGCGGAGGAAGCCGGCGTGGTGACCGAGCTCGGCGACTGGGTGCTGCGCCAGGCGTGCGAGCATGCCATGCGCTGGCCGCGCTCGGTGAAAGTCTCGGTCAGCGTTTCGCCGCTGCAGTTCAGCCGCCGCAGCATCATCGAGAGCGTGCTGCAGGCGCTGGCGCAATCGGGTCTGCCGCCCGGGCGTCTCGAGCTGCAGGTGCCCGAGATCGCGCTGCTGCACGAGAACCGCGGCACCCTGGCGATGCTGCATCAGCTCCGGCAGGTGGGCGTGAACATCGCGCTGGAAGACTTCGGTGTGGGATACGCGTCGCTCGTCAGCCTGCGCGCGTTCCCCTTCGATGCCGTCAAGCTCGACAAGGGCCTGATCGTCGAGGCCGAGAGAAAAGACCAGTCGCGCGCGGTGCTGGAGGCCGTGATTTCGCTGTGCAACAGCCTCGGTATGGTGACGGTTGCCAACGGCATCGATACCTTCGAGCAGCTGGCGCAGCTCAGGCGGTGGCGGTGCGCGCAGGCGCAGGGCCACCTGCTCGGACCCAATCTGCGCGCGTCCGAGTTCGAGGCGGCCGTGCGCAGGCCGGTCGCGCAGGCGGACGCCGTCAATCCAGCGTCCGGCGGAAGCGACGAACTGCCAGTGTCATCGCAAGCAGCATGAGGCCGAGCAGGGCCAGCGCCTCGCCCTGCAGGTCGGCCAAGGTCGCGCCCTTGAGCATGATGCCGCGCACGATGCGGATGTAGTGCGTGAGCGGCAACGCCTCGCCGATCCACTGCGCCCAGGCCGGCATGCCGGCGAACGGGAACATGAAGCCCGACAGCAGGATGTTGGGCAGGAAGAACATGAACGACATCTGGATCGCCTGCAGCTGGTTCTGCGCGATGGTCGAGAACGTGTAGCCGATCGACAGGTTGGTGGCGATGAACAGCGTCGACAGCGCCGCCAGCAGCGCGATACTGCCGAGCACGGGCACGCCGAACATAACAACGCCGAGGCCGATGATGAGCGTCGCCTGGATGAAGCCGATGACGATGTAGGGCGCGATCTTGCCGATCATGATCTCGAGCGGCTCGATCGGCATCGCGAGCAGGCTTTCCATGGTGCCGCGCTCCACCTCGCGCGTGACCGACAGCGCGGTGAAGATCAGCATGGTCATGGTGAGGATGGTGCCGAGCAGGCCCGGCACGATGTTGAGGCTGGTGACGCCGGCGGGATTGTAGCGCCGGTGCTGGCGGATCTCGAAGGCGGCAGGCTGCGCGGTAAGCTCGGGCAGGCCGCGGTTGCCGGCGAGCGCGGTCTGCAGGATGCCGTCCAGCGCGCCGAGCGCCGACCCGGCGGCCATCGGATCGGTGGCGTCGGCGACGATCAGCAGGGCCGGCTTGTCGCCGCGCCTGAGGCTGCGCTCGAAGCCGACCGGAACCTCGATGCCGAACAGCACCGTGCCCGAGCGCAGCCAGTGATCCATCTCCGCTTCCGAGCGCGCGACCTTGGTCAGGCGGAAGTAGCCCGTGTTGTCGATGGCCGTGAGGATCGAGCGCGTGACGTCGTTCTCCTCGTGCATCAGCACGGCCGTCGGCAGATGACGCGGGTTGGTGTTGATGGCGTAGCCGAACAGCAGAAGCTGCACGACCGGGATGAAGATCATGGTCGCGAATGTGAGACGGTCGCGGCGGAGCTGCACGAACTCCTTGATGAACATGGCCACCGTGCGCGTCAGGGCGCCGGACTGCGAACGGCGAGCTGCGGTGGTGGCGGTCATTGGAAATTGTCCCGCGATCGGCTCATCAGGTCGATGAACACGTCTTCCAGTGTCGGCGCGGAGTCGCTGAAGGACAGCTCGGGACGCGTGCGGAAGCCGGCCAGGGCGGCGTCGAGCTTGTGCGCGTCGCGGCCGGCCACGTGCAGCGAGGTGCCGAACGGCGCCACCATGTCGACGCCCGGAATGCCGGTGAGCTTGTCGGCGAGGGATTGCAGGTCGGGGCCGCTCACCGTGTAGGTCTTGAGGTTGGATTGCGCGATCACCTCGGGGATGGTGCCCTGCGCGAGCAGCTCGCCGTAGGCGATGTAGGCGATCTCGTGGCAGCGCTCGGCCTCGTCCATGTAGTGCGTGGAGACGAGCACGGTCATGCCTTCGGCCGCGAGCTTGTGGATCTCGTTCCAGAACTCGCGGCGCGCCTTGGGATCGACGCCCGCGGTCGGCTCGTCGAGCAGCAGCAGCTCCGGCTTGGGAAGAATGCAGGCGCCGAGTGCGAGTCGTTGCTTCCAGCCGCCGGAGAGCGTGCCGGCGAGCTGCTTCTCGCGCCCGGCAAGGCCCAGCCGCTCGATGGCGGCCGCAGCCTGTCGCTCGGGTTCCGGCAGGCAGTAGACGCGCGCGACGAACTCCAGGTTCTCCTGAATGGTCAGGTCCTGATAGAGGCTGAAGCGCTGCGTCATGTAGCCGACGTGGCGCTTGATCTTGTCGCGCTCGGTGAGGATGTCGTAGCCGAGCGCCGTGCCGCGGCCGCCGTCGGGCGTGAGCAGGCCGCACACCATGCGCAGCGTGGTCGTCTTGCCGGAGCCGTTCGGCCCGAGGAAGCCGTAGATCTGCCCGCGCAGCACGCGCATGGAGAGATTGTGCACGACAACCTTGTCGCCGAAGGCCTTGCTCAACCCTTCGACCTCGACGGCGACGGTGCCGTTGGCGGGTCTAGCGGCGGGCATGGCGCTCTCCTGCCTCCTGCAGGGCGACCGACACCGGCTGGCCGACGCGCAGGTCCTGCGGCTGCTCGGGCGTGGCCTCGATGCGGAACACCAGGCGCGCGCGCTCCGCCTCGCTGTAGATGACGGGCGGCGTGAACTCGGCCTGCGCCGAGATGAAGTTGACGCGCGCGACCAAGCCCTTTGCGCAGCCATCGCAGCCGACCAGAACGCGGTCGCCGATCTTCAACGTCGGCAGCGCGGCTTGCGGCACGAAGAAGCGGACGCGGACGTTGCCCGGCGGCAGCATCGACACGATCGGGCGGCCGGCCTGCACCATCTCGCCCTGGCGGAAGTAGATCTCCTGGATCGACCCGGTGACCGGTGAGGCGACCTTGCGGCGCTCCAACTTGGTGCGCGCCGAGTTGAGCTTGGCTTCGGCGGTGCGCAGGGCGGATTCGGCGTCGTCCGCCGTCTTCTGCGAGCCGACCGCGCGCTTCAGCAGCTCCTTGGCGCGGTCGTAGGTGAGCCGCGCGTTGGCCACCATGGCCTCGTTCTCGGCGACGGCGGCGCGCTGCAGGTCGCTGTCGAGCGTGAACAGCGGCGCGCCCGTCTCGATGGCATCGCCTTCGCGCACCGAGAGGACTTCGACGCGGCCCGCTTCATCGGGGCTGACGAAAATCAGCTGGGCCTCGACCCAGCCCTGGTAGGCGCGCGCCTCGGAGGGCGTGCGCAGGACATAGTAGGCACCGGCGGCGATCACGGCGGCCGCGGCGACAACAGCGATGCGCTTGGCGGGCGTCATGGGTTGGTCCTCCGGCCGGAAATCAGCCCCAGGTGCGCGTCGAGGAGCTTGGGCATGTCGAGCGGGTGGTGCTTGCCGAACAGGCCATCCCAGGTGACGGCCATCAGCAGCGGCGCGATGATCAGTTGCGGAAAGCGGGCGGCGGCATCGTTGGTGAACTCGCCGGTTTCCACCGCGCGGCGCGCGACGGCCTGCATCATGGCGATGCCGCGCGACACCACCTCCCGGTAGTAGAACTCGGCGATGCGGGGGAAGCGCGGTCCCTCCGACATGATCAGCCTGAGGACGAGCTTGCGGTCGGTGCCCAGCACCTCCTTCTGGAACAGCGCGAAGAACATGCGCAGCACATCGGCGGCCTTGACGTCCGGCGCGGTGGCGATGGGACCCATCTGGCCCATGACCGGCGCCACGGCGCTGCGCACCATGGCTTCGAACAGGTCCTCCTTGTCCCTGAAATAGAGGTAGAGCGTGCCCTTGGCGACGCCGGCCCTGGCAGCGACCTCGTCGAGGCGCGCCGACTCGTAGCCGTGCTCGGCAAACACGTGCAGGGCGGCATCCAGGATGGCGGCGCGGCGGGCCGCGGCGGCCGGACTTGCTTCGCCCGCGCTTGCCGCCTTGCCGGCCGATGCTGCGGGTTTCTTCTTCGGTGGCGCGGTCGTCGCGCGCGTTCGCTTGTTGGGGGAGCCGCTCATGGTCCACTCCGCATGAAATGACTGACGGGTCAGTCATAAGCGGAAGACCGGCGCGGCGCAAATGGGCACCATGCATGACTGACCGGTCAGTCATGCATGGCTTGTTGCAGAGCGTCAGCTCCTCAGCCGGTCGCAGGGCACGTCCCAGAAGGACCGGCCGTATTCCCGATGCGCCTGGCCGCCGCTGAGACCCATGTCTTTCATGGCGGCCTGGTCGAGGCTCATGAGGGCGCGGCGCTCGGCGCGCACGGTCAGCGCCATCGCGATTTTGCGAACGAGGGCGCGCATGCGCGTGGTCGGCGCCGCGCGGCGGCTGGGGACTTCGGTCGGACAACAGGTGATGGACGACATGGCCAGCTCCTTTTGGTCTTGCGTGTTGCGTGCTCATAGGACGGACCCTTGCATAAGGAAATCGAATGTTCTTTATTGCGTGCATCACGAACGATTAATCAGAGGCCGCGTATGCGCCGCGACATCGACATCGCCTTGCTGAGGGCCTTCGTGGCCGTGGTGGAAACGGGCAGCGTCACGGGCGCAGCGTCCCTGCTCAACCTCACGCAGGCGGCGGTCAGCCAGCAGCTGAAGCGGCTCGAGGAGCTGTTCGGGACCGCCTTGTTCGAGCGTCACCACAAGCGCCTCAGCCTCAAGCCTGTCGGCGAACGGCTGGTGGCGCACGCGCAGCGGCTGATCGCGCTCAACGACGAGGTGTGGAGCACGATGAGCGCGCCGGCCTACGAAGGCGAGGTGCGGCTCGGCGTGCCGCACGACATCGTCGGCCCCTACCTGCCGCCGATCCTGAAGCGCTTCGACCAGGCCTGGCCGCGCGTGCGCGTCTCCATGGAGTGCACCAACACGCCGATCCTGCTCGAGATGCTGAAGCAGGGGCAGGTCGATCTCACGCTCACCACCGAGCAGCGCTGCCGCCCCAACGGCGAGACGCTGATGGAGGACGAGCTGGTGTGGACCGGCGCCGTCAACGGCAGCGCACACCGGCGCGATCCGCTGCCGCTGTCGCTCGGCGGGCCGACCTGCGAGTTCCGGCCGAGCGTGCTGAAGTCCTTGCGCGACGTTGGCCGCGACTGGCGGCCGGTGTGCGAGGTCAGCAACATGGAGGCGCTGTTTGCCTCGATCCGGGCCGACCTGTCGATCGGCGCCTTCCTGCGCGGCACCCTTCCGGACTATCTGCAGGAGGTCGAGGCCGGCAGCCTGCCGAAGATGCCCAAATTCCTGGTCAACATGTACCTGCCGCCCGCGCGCCAGAACGAGATCGCGGTCGAGCTCGCCCGCTATATCCGCCAGGAGTTCGCAAGCCGCTTGCGTCGGCCTGCGGTGGTGGATTTCCCCAAGCGCAGCCGCAAGCCGGCGGCCTAGAGCAGGATCGCTTCGGATTGAAGCACCCTGCCGCATGGAAGCGGTCTCGGCCGAAGCGTGAATCCTGCTCTGCTTCTCTCTCTGAGAGCGCGACTCACGTTCCAATTGAAAGTCCCGCTTCCACATGAAACGAGCGCGCTCTCGGCGGGCCGCACGCGAAACGATCAGCGCCGGGTTGCGACCAGCAGCCAGACCGCGATGCCGACGAGCAGCACCGCGAGGATGCGGCGCACGAGCAGGCTGCGCCGCTCGTTCTCGAGCCATGGCCGTGCCGCGTCGGCGAGCAGCACGATGCTGCCATGCACGACAGTCGCCACTGCGACGTAGATGAGCGACAAGGTGACGGTCTGGCCGATCAGCGGTTTGGTGGCGTCGACAAAGGTCGGCAGCACGGCGACGTAGAACAGCCCGGCCTTCGGGTTGAGTAGGTTGGTGACGAGGCCGCGCGCGAAGAAGCGGGCGTGCTGGTCGAAGCGCTCGTCCGCCTTGCCCGGTGAGGTCTCGGTCTCGCCCCGCCAGCCTTCCCAGGCAAGCCACAGCAGATACAGCGCGCCGGCCCAGCGCAGCGTCTGGTAGAGGACGGGTGAGCTGGCGATCACCGCGGTAAGGCCGAGCGCGGCGCCGAGGCCGACGATCAGCAGGCCAAGGGCGACGCCCGCGGTGGCAGCAAGGCCGGCGCGGCGGCCCGCGGTGGCGCTGAGGATGGCGAGATAGGCCATGTTCGGCCCGGGCGTCAGCTCGATCACCAGGCTCGTCAGGGCGAAGCCCAGCGCCGTGTCCCAGGAAAGTCCGATCATGCTCTCGATATCTCGCGTTCGTTTCGCAGCATAGCGCCGGAAAACGAACCGTCAGCGCGACAATGGACGACAGCGCGGGCGCGCGCGTGCCGGCGGGTGTTGCGGCGTTGGGCCTCGTGCTGGTTGCGGATTTCCCTGTAGGTAGGTGGATCGCAGGCCTCGCGCCGCCCGGGCAAATCCGGCATGTGTCGATGGTGGACGGAATGGCCTGCGCGGCTGCGCTCCTGCGGCCGGCAGCCATCCCGGCGCTTGTGCACATCTTTGGTGGCCGTCGATGACGAACTTCTTCATGCGCGCCCTGCAATCCTGGCGCAGACGCTGGTGGCGGCCCGATGCGGCGGCGCTGGCGCCTTTTGCAGGGCTGCGGCCGCTGGTGATCGTGACCGGTGGTTCGGAAGGCATCGGCCTGGAGCTGGCGCGCCAGTTTGCCTTGCACGGCCACGACCTGCTGCTGATCGCGCGGCGCAGGGAGCTGCTCGATGAGGCCGCCGCACGCATCAAGGCGGAAACCGGCGTCGACGTGTTCGTGCTGCCGCTGGACCTCACGTCGCCGGGCGTGGTCGCGGCGGTCGACGCCGCGCTCGCCTCCCATCGCGCGTACGCCGACGTGGTGGTCAACAATGCAGGGATCGGGTTCGCCGGCCCGTTCCGCGATCAATCGCCCGAAGACATAGAGCGTCTGGTCGACCTCAACATCGTGGCCCTGACCAAGCTGATGCGCCATTTCCTGCCCGGCATGCGCGCGCGCGGGCAGGGCGGCATTCTCAACCTTGCCTCGCTCGGCGGCTTCATTCCCGGGCCCAACCAGGCGGCCTACTACGCCAGCAAGGCCTACGTTCTGTCTTTGAGCGAGGCCACGGCTGCCGAGATGGCCGGACTGGGCGTGCGAATTTGTGCGCTGGCGCCCGGCCCCGTGAACACCCGCTGGCACGAGAAGGCCGGGGCGGAGAATTCGTTCTATCGCCGGTTCTTGCCGCCTTCCTCGGCGCAGGCCGTGGCCCGCGCCGGCTATCGCGGCTATCGGCTCGGGTGGCGCGTTACGGTGCCAGGTTTGGTAAATCCGTTCCTGGCCCTGGCCATGCGCGTCTTGCCGCATAGAATTGTGAATCCGATCGTTGGAGTTTTGCTGCAGCAACGAAGGTGATCGCAGCGATGCTCGATACCCTGACGCCCGCCACCGCAGGCGAAGACCGCGCCATCGGCCAGATTCCGCCGCTGGAAGGAGACGAGCGCGGCAAGAAGCCCGTGCTCATCGTCCTGCACCAGGAGAACTCCAATCCCGGCCATGTCGGGCAATGGTTCGTGCGCCACGGCTACCACCTCGACATCCGCAAGCCGCGCTTCGGCGAGCCGCTGCCCGCCACGCTCGCAGGCCATTGCGGCGCCGTGGTTTTCGGCGGACCGATGAGTGCCAACGACAAGGACGCGTTCGTGCGCGCCGAGATCGACTGGCTCAAGGTGCCGCTCGCCGAGAAGGCCCCGTTTCTCGGCATCTGCCTCGGCGCGCAGATGCTGGCCGTGCACTTGGGCGCCAAGGTCGGCTTCGATGCGCAGGACCGCGCCGAGATCGGCTACTACCCGCTGGCCTCCACCGATGCCGGGCGCGGCTTGGCGTTTCCCGGTCACGTCTACCAGTGGCATCGCGAGGGCCTTGAGCTGCCGCGCGGCGCGGAGCTGCTTGCGACCTCCGACGGCGCCTTTCCCAATCAGGCTTTTTCCTATGGCGCGTCGGCATTTGGCGTGCAGTTTCATCCCGAGATCACGTTCGCGCAGGTGCACCGCTGGTCGGGTCACAACACCACGCGGCTGGAGATCAACGGCGCGCGCGCGCGCCAGCAGCACATCGACGGTCACGTCATGCACGGCGCCAACGTGCGCGCGTGGCTCGACGGATTTCTCACGCGCTGGGTGGCGCGAAAATTTTCGTCGCAAATGTCGAATGTCACCGCGACGTAACACAATCGCAACACAAGACGTGCTTGTATAGGACCCGCGCTGAGGAAACTGTAATTGCGTACCACGGCGCATGGCACGGCCGGATGTGTTTGCGTTCAGGCCGTGCCGCCGCTCTCTTCGCCCGGCGCGCGCTTGCATCTTCGCCGTCATCGCCGCGAACGCGGGACACCATCTCCACGCTTTCACCGTCCATGTTCTGGCTGGACCCCCGAGTGCCTCGCAAGGCTCGGCTTTGGGGATGACGGATGCGGAGTGCGCGTGCGGCGAAAGCTTCAACTCTCGAACAATTTCTCCATCAGGCGCCGCGCCAGCACGCCGGCGACGCGCCGGCGATAGTGGCCGGGCGTGAACGTCGTCTTCATCGACATGATCTGGTCGCGCACGAGGTCGTCGAGGCCCTTGACGACGCGCGCATCGAGCTTGCCGCCACAGAGCGCGCGCGTGCCGTCGAGCAGAACGGGGCGCGGATTGGTGCCGGTGATGGCCACGCGCAGGTCGGCGAGCGTATCGCCGTCGCGCCTCAGCGCCACCGCCACGCCCGCCACCGGGTACTCGATCGACTTCCTGATGCGGATCTTGTCGTAGCCCGAGCGCAGGCCGGCAACGCCCTTGGCGCGCACGCCGACAACGAACTCGCCCGGCTTCAGCGCCAGATAATGCTTGCCGTCGCCCGCGCCCGAACCGTCATGGCGCGCGTGGCCGATATAAAGGTCCTTCAGCGGCATGGTGCGCCGGCCCTTGGGGTGCGCGATGTCCGCTTCCGCATCCAGCGTCATCAGCGCGGGCGCGAGATCGCCGCTGTAGGTGGCGAAGCACACGCCGCGGCTCTTGGGGGCCACGTGGCACATCTCGCCCACCGTCTTCAGGCAATGATTGTTGGCCGAGCGCCACCATTCGCTCTGGTTGTAGAAGATGCAGCGCGTGTCGAGGCAGATGTTGCCGCCCACGGTGCCCATCTGGCGATGCGTCGGCCCGGCGATGGAGGCGGCCGCCTGCGCCACGACGGAAAAGTGCGCCAGCACGCCCGCGTGCTCGGCCACCTCGGCCAGCGTTGCCGACGCGCCGATCTCGAGCCGGCCCGCATCGGCATGGATGGCGCGCAATTCCGCCACGCCCGTCATGTCGATCAGCACCGGCGGCGCGACGATGCCGCGGCGGATGTTCACCACGAGATCGGTGCCGCCGCCGAGCAGTTGCGCGTCAGGGTTGGCCTTGCGCGCCTCCAGCACATCGTCGAGCGACGTCGGCTTCACCAGCGCGAATTCGGAGACGGCTTCCATCTCAGGCTGCCCCCCGTTTGCCGCGCGTGGCCCGCTCGCGCTTGTCGAAGGCCGCGAACACGCGGTCGGGCGTCACCGGCAGGTCGTTGAACCTGAGCCCCGTCGCATCGGCAATCGCGTTGGTCAGCGCCGGCAGGAAGGCCGCCAGCGAGCCTTCGCCCGCCTCCTTGGCGCCGAACGGCCCGTGCGGGTCGTTGCTCTCGACGATGCCGACCTCCATCGGCGGCGAGTCCTGGATGGTCGGCACGCGGTAGTCGAGCATGTTGGCCGTCACCAGCAGGCCGTCGTGGTAGGCGACCTCCTCGCTCATGGCCTGGCCCATGCCCATCCACACCGAGCCCTGGATCTGGCCTTCAACGGTGAGCCGGTTCAGCGCCTTGCCGCAGTCGTGCGCCACCCACACCTTGTCGACCGTGACCTCGCCGGTTTCCTCGTCGACCGTCACCTCCACCACCTGCGCGGAATAGCTGTAGCCCATGGTGCCGCCGATGGCCGCGCCGCGATATTTCTTGCCGCCGTGCGATTCCGGAATGGTCGAGTAGTTGCCCGTCACCGTGATGGTGCCGTCGTCCTTCAGCGCCTCCGACACGACTTCCTCGAAGGTGAGGCCCTTGTCCTGCGCGCCGGCGCGATAGATCTCGCCCAGGCACTCGATGTCGCCCGGCTCCGCGTCCAGCCTGCGCGCCGCCGCCGCGATCATCAGCGCCTTGAGCTTGTTGGCGGCGTCGATGGCCGCATTGCCCACCAGGAACGTGACGCGCGAGGAATACGAGCCATTGTCCTTCGGCACCACCTCGCTGTCGCCCGAGATGATGCGCACGCGGCCGATGTCGAGGTTCATCACCTCGGCCACCGTCTGCACCAGGATGGTGGAGGAGCCCTGCCCGATCTCGGCCGCGCCCGTCAGCACCACGATGGAGCCGTCGAAGTCGAGTTTCAGCTTCACGGTGGCGTGCGGCTCGCCGGTCCAGTTCACCGGCTTCGACGCGCCGGAGATATAGTGCGAGCAGGCGAAGCCCAGGCCCTTCTTCTTGCCCGGCCCCGGCGCGGCCAGCTTGCCCTTGCGCGTTTTCCAGCCGCTCTTTTCTTCCACAAAGTCGATGCATTCGGGCAGGCCGTAGCTGTTCACCATCAGGTCGTTGTCGGTGAAGGTCGGCGCGTTGAGATAGTTGGCGCGCCGCACGGCCAGCGGGTCGAGGCCCATCTCGGCCGCCATCTCGTCGAGCAGGCTCTCGAAGGCGAAGCGCACATCCACCGTGCCGTGGCCGCGGAAGGCGCCGCACGGCGGCGTGTTCGTCAGCACGCGCTTGCCGGTGTACTGGACGTTCTTCAGGTCGTAGATCGCGTAGATCATCGAGCCGGCGTACAGGATCGTCACCACGCCGTAGCCCGAGTGCGCGCCGCCGCGCTGGATCACGTCGCAAGCCACGCCCGTGATCTTGCCCGCTTTGGTCAGGCCCATCTTGAGGCGGATGTCGGTCTCGGGCCGCCCGCGATGCGTGATGAAGGTGTCCTCGCGGTTGATCACCATGCGCACCGCACCGCCAATCTTGCGTGCCAGCAGCGCCGCGATCAGCTCCACGTTGAGGCATTCCGTGCGGCAGCCGAAGCCGCCGCCGACGAACGGCTTCACCACGCGAATGCGCGACATGTCCATCGACAGGATCTGCGACAGCATCAGGTGCACGTAGTAGGGCACCTGCGTCGAGGCATGCACCGTGATGCGGTCGCGCACCGCGTCGTAGTCGGCCACCGCCGCGTGCATCTCCATCTGGTTCTGCGCCACCTCCGCGCAGTTGTAGGTTGCCTCGCGCACCAGGTCGGCGGCGGCAAACGCGTCGTCGACATTGCCGAGCTCGAAGTCCACCTGCCGTTCGAGATTGCCGGGCTTCTTCTCGTGCAATTGCACGGCATCGGGCGCCATCGCGTCGGCTGCCGTGAAGTAGGCCGGCAGCTCCTTCACCCGCATCTTGATGAGCCGGATCGCCTTGTCGGCGGTCGCTTCGTCGATGGCGGCGACGGCGGCAACCGGCTCGCCCTTGTAGCGCACCTTGCCGCGCGCCAGCGGATACTCGTTGCGCGCGATCGGCAGCACGCCGAACGGCCTGTCGCAATCCTCGCCCGTCACGATCGCCAGCACGCCCGGCAGCGCCAGCGCCTCCGCCGTATCGACGGCAATGATCTCCGCATGCGCATAGGGGCTGCGATAGATGCGCCCCGCCAGCGTCCCCGGCGCGATGAAATCCGCCGTGTACTTGGCGCGGCCCGAAACCTTCTCCGGCCCATCCACCATCGGCACATACGCCCCGATCGGATGCCCCATCGGCGCCTTGCGCGGCATCTCGTTCATGGGCTGGCCTCCGCATGCGCCATCGCCGAGGTGGCGCAGCATTCGCTGATGTTTGATTGCTGCGCACGCGCCGTCCGTCCCCGGCGTTCGCACCGGGGTTGCGACGGGTACGCGGGTGCCTCATCGGCAACCGCGGAGCGCATGTGCGCTCCAGGAGATCCGCGAAGATCTCCTAGGGAGCCTGTCTCCAGGCTCCAGGGCCTCACGGCCCGGGGGTTGCCTTACGGCACCCGCGTCGGCGATTTC